>ERZ1034876.145-NODE-145-length-47794-cov-28.540229_pt1 | contig 47794 bp, 40 predicted proteins | sample MGYA00520698_ERZ1034876 | MGnify/ENA primary metagenome ERZ1034876 (study PRJEB33766, sample SAMN09781723) | gut metagenome | biome: gut microbiome | host: Homo sapiens | place: Madagascar | study: EMG produced TPA metagenomics assembly of the PRJNA485056 data...
ACAACAGGCAGCAGCCCACAAAATAGGGCCGCTGCCTGATTTTTTATTTATTTTGTTATATTACGATTAAAGTTTCTTCGGTTCCTTCTTTTCAAAGAAGGAACCAAAACTCCCGTAAAACACTCACGCACCCGGCAGCAGGGCAACGGCATCGCGCAGGATGGTGAGAGGGTCCTCGCCGCGCAGGACATGCAGGCTGATGTAGGGGCGGCCTACGGCGTTGTAGATCACGCGGTGCGGCATGGCATCCATCATGGCCCCCATCTGCGCCGGGGTCACAACATCGGTGTACAAAATCAGATTGTCGTTGCGCTGCACGATCTCCACAATGCCTGCGCGGGCGGCTGTCACGCGCACCAGGCTGATGTCCACCAACCCCTGCACACTGCGCGGCGGGTCACCGTAACGGTCAATCAACTCATCCAGTACATCCGTGGCATCGTCACGGGTGGTGATGGCCGCAATCTTCTTGTAGGCTTCGATCCGCCCGGCGGCATCGGGAATGTAGCTTTCCGGCAGATAGGCATCCACCGTAATGTCAACAAGGCAATCACTCTTGTCCGGCGCAGCAGGCTCGCCGCGGGCGGCTGCAATGGCCTGGTTCAGCATTTTTACATACAGCTCGTAACCAACTGCTTCCATGTGGCCGTGCTGGCTGTGGCCCAGCAGGTTGCCCGCGCCGCGGATCTGTAAATCGCGCATCGCAATGCGGAACCCGGAACCAAAAGAGGTAAACTCCCGGATGGCTGAAAGCCGCTTGGAGGCAATTTCCGTCAACACTTTGTCGCGCTGGAAGGTGAAATAGGCATACGCCTTGCGGTTGGAGCGCCCCACACGGCCGCGAATCTGGTACAGCTGTGAAAGCCCCATGCGGTCCGCATTCTCAATAATCAGGGTGTTGCAGTTGCGCACATCCACGCCGGTTTCAATCAGGGTGGTGCAGACCAGCACGTCGATCTCGTTGTCCAACAGCTGCTGCCAAACCGAGGAAATCTGCTCCTCCGTCATTTTGCCGTGGGCGATGCCGACCCGCGCACCCGGCACCAGCTTTTGCACCTTGGCGGCGCACTGCTCAATGGTTTCGACTCGATTGTACAGGTAATACACCTGCCCGCCGCGGGCCAGCTCACGCCGGATGGCTTCGGCAATAATGGCATCGTCATATTCCAGCACATAGGTCTCAATGGGCTGGCGCTCAAAGGGCGGCTGTTCAATGGTGCTCATGTCCCGGATGCCGGACAGTGCCATGTTCAGAGTGCGGGGGATCGGCGTGGCCGAAAGGGTCAGCATGTCCACCCCGATAAAGTTTTCTTTCAGCTTTTCCTTGTGTTTTACGCCAAAGCGCTGCTCCTCGTCAATGATGACAAGGCCTAGGTCTTTGAACTTTACATCGTCCGAAAGCAGGCGGTGGGTGCCCACCACAATGTCCACTGTGCCGTCTTTCAGGCCGCGGATGGTCTCTTTCTGCTCTTTGGCGCTGCGGTAACGGCTGAGCAGTCCGATGCGGATGGGAAAGGCCTCCATGCGGGCGATGGCCGTGTTGAAATGCTGCCACGCCAGAATGGTGGTGGGGGCCAGGATGGCGCACTGCTTGCCGCCCATCACGCATTTGAACGCGGCGCGCAGGGCAACCTCAGTCTTGCCCACGCCGACATCGCCGCACAGCAGGCGGTCCATCGGCCAGGGCTGCTCCATATCATGTTTGATCTCCGCCGCGCTGGAAAGCTGGTCCGGCGTTTCATCATAGGCAAAGCGCTGCTCAAAATCTCCCTGCCAGGTATCATCTGGTGGGAAGGCATGACCGTGCGCCCTTTTGCGACGGGCGTACAGCTCAATCAGCTCCTTGGCCATCTGCTCGGTAGCGGCGCGCACCTTCTTGCGGGTCTTGGTCCACTCGGCCCCGCCCAGGCGGCTGAGCTTGACATTCTCCGAATCCCCCGGCGCGGTGTAGCGTGAAAGCAGGTCCAACTGGGTAACGGGAACATACAGCACATCTTTTTTGTCATATTCAATGCGCAGGTAGTCCTTGGTAACGCCCTGAACCGCCATGCGCTGGATGCCCGCATACCGGCCGATACCGTGGTTCTGGTGCACCACCAGATCGCCCGGCGTGATCTCAGTCAGGCTGTTCAGGGCATCTTTGGCTTTTTTGCGCTTTTTCTTCTGGGAGCTGGTTTCGCCAAAGGCGCGGCCTGTCAGCAAAGCATACTTGGCAAACGGAAATTCACACCCAGCGGAAAGGTGCCCTGCCAGAACCTGCACCAGCCCGGCGGCGGGGGTGGCTGCAGCATCGGTGGTAACCAGAATGCCTTTATCGCGCAGGTCGCGTGCCAGACCGGCTGCGGCACGGTCGGTGCCGGCCAGCAGGGTAACGGTATAACCGGCATCGCACAGCGGTTTCAAATCCTCCAGCAGCCCGGCGACTTCGCCATTCCAGGCAGGCAGGGTGTGAGCCGGGGCGTTGATGATATCTTTCAGCGGCTGATCCGGCATGCTGCGGGCAAAGTTCTCGGCACAGATGGTGCGGTAGTGTCCGGTTTTGGACCACAGGTAGCTTGGGTCCGCGTACAGGTTATCCAGTCCGGCGCAGAGCACGCCGTCCAGAATCAGGGATTTCAGTTCCTCGCCCCGGCGGTAGGCAGTCGCGCGGTCGGCTTCCCGGATGGAAGCAGGCTCTTCGGCCACAAGGATCGGGTCATCAAAATAATCCAGCACGGTGGCGGGGCGGGGGTAGCGCACGGCCAGGTATTTGTCCATGTTGACCGGCACGGCACCGCCATCCAGCAGGTCCAGATCGGCGGCCATACAGTCTGCCATGGCGGTTTTCTTTTTGCCGCGCTGCTTGGCCAAAAAGGCCCGAAGCTGCTCGGCGGCATCGGCAGGCTTGCCGAACAGAACTTCCCGCGCGGGGCTCAGGTAAAACTTATCAATGGCATCCTCGCGGCGCTGGGTGGTCAGGTCAAAGGTGTGCAGGGTATCGATCTCATCACCCCAAAATTCCATACGAACCGGCATTTTCTGGTCAGGGGCAAAAATATCCACAATATCGCCGCGCACAGAGAACTGGCCGGGGCCGTCCACCTGGGCCCGGCGGGTGTAGCCGGCACCAAACAAAGCGGCCAGCAGGTCATCCCGCAGCAGAGTATCCCCCGTATGGAGGGTGCGGGTGTTGGCGCAGAAATCCTCTTTTGGGGTGGTGAACTGGGTTAGCGCTTCCGCGGGCACAGCCACGGCGCGCAGCCGCCCGCCTACCAGCTCGCCCAGCACAGCCAGGCGGCGGTACTCGTATTCGCGGGCGGTGCCCTCAATGGGGCGCAGCACATAGTCCCGCGCCGGGAACACGGCGGCGGGAATGCCCAGCGTGTTCAGGTCCGCGGCAAAGCGGGTGGCTTCGGCCTCGCCGGGGGTCACGATGCACAGCGGCTTATCCAACTGGCGGCACAGCGCGGCATACACCTGTGCGCGGCCGGATGCGGGCAGCCCAAACAGGGCGCATGCACCTTTGCCGGAAAGCGCGTGGCTCAGTTTTTGGTATTCGGTTGTGGTGGTAAACAATGCGTCAAACATGATGCCTCCTGCGCTTGCGCATGATAGGGCGGGTGATGTATAATTTTGAGGATACGAGTAATACGAGAGTTTTTGTCCCTTCTTTGAAAAGAAGGGACCGAAGAAACTTTAATATAATAAACCGAAAAAGTTCGGCAGAATAAAGAAATCAAATAATGCTGCAATAAGGAGCAGAATATAGAAAGATGACAAAACATAAAAATGTAGCGCTGGATGAGCTGCGTATTCTGGCGGCGCTGATGGTGCTGGCCGTGCATACCGGGCAGAAAGTTGGCCTGGGGGATGCCGCTGCGGTTGGCGCGCAGGGGGTGCAGCTGTTTTTTGTGCTCAGCGGGTACCTGGCCGCAGCCAGCCTGAGCCGCCACCCGGAGCCGCTGCCGTATTACCAGCGCCGCGTCCGGCGGATCCTGCCGCTGTACTGGCTGGTGCTGGTGCTGCGCTGGCTGTTCGATGCGGTACGCTATCTGGCGGCGGGCACCAGTGCAGCCCAGCTGTTTGGCCCCGGCGGGCCGTGCGGGCCGGGTTACCTGCGGTACTTTGTATTTTTGCAGATGTGGCTGCCCAGTGATAACTGGATGCTGTGGAACAACCGCAACGTGCTGTGGACAATGAGCGCCTTTGCGTTCTTTTACCTATTGGCCCCGTGGTTGTACCGGCTGTGCAAACGCTTTTGGGGTGCGCTGGCGCTGCTGGTGGTCTGCTTTGCGGTGAAGGGCAGGATCGGCGGCTTAATTGAAAGCAGTCTGGCGGCTTTCCCAGCGGAAGCCAACATCAGCGAGTTCAGCGCAAAAACACCGGTCATGACGCTGTATTGCTTTATCTTTGGCATGGCGGCGTTTGCGGCAGTGCGGGAGAACAAGCAGTTTTTATACGGGGCATTCTGCATTCTGCTGGCAGTGCTCACCAACTTCCAGCGGGCGGGGTTCGAGTGCGTGTTTACGGTGCTTGTTCTATTGGCCGTGCAGAACCCGCAGGGTATTGGCCCGGCGGAAAAACAAAAGTTCAGCCAAGCCGTGGAATTTGTGGGGGCAGGCAGCTTTTGGCTGTATCTGGCCCACCCGCTGGTGCTGGAGCTGCTGCCCAACACCGCGATGGGCGGCGCAGCCGCATGGCTGTGCTTTGCCGGGGTGTATGCCGTCTGCCTGGCCGTGTGCTATGCGCTGTATACGCTTTTTGTGCGCCGGTATGAGCAGCGCTTTGCGTAACCATTGTACTATATTTGCAGCAAAACGGCAAAGTGAATTTTGAGAGCAGCGTTGCATGGAACGACAAATGGCGGGCGGCCCAGATGGGCCGCCCGCTTTGGCATTTGTATGATTGGAAAAGCTGTGCTCTTATCTTGTAGAGAATGTGAGGCCGAACATTGTTCGCCCGCGGACGTTGGCCGTATGCAGGGTGGAATATGCGGCAAGGCCCGTCATGCGGGACGATGACGAGCATCGTCCCCTACAAATCATTTGCAGCGTTTATCACCATCGGCAAAGTTTTCCACAGTGCGCGTGCCCCTGCAGGTGTTCCATTAAATCACATCCCGTGTAATGATGGATTGCAAATTTGAAGTGAGAACACTTCCTTTGCAGGCATCTTACACAGAAAACAGGAATGGGCGCACACTGTGCGCCCCTACGGAACGCCTATCCGCGCTCAGTGGTTGAATTTATTCTGCGCTTCGCCCAGCTTGCCGGCCATCAACAGGCGGCAGGCGGCTTCCACGTCGGCGTGGCGGCCGGTCACAAGCTTGGCATCATCGGGCGGGAACTTGCCCAGCACCCAGTCAGCCAGATCATAATCCGGGCGCGGCTTGGCGCCAACGCCAATGCGGATGCGGTAAAAATCCTCGCCGCCGGTGGAAGCGATAATGCTCTTTAGCCCGTTGTGCCCGCCAGCAGAACCGGAGGGCCGGATGCGGATGTGCCCCGGCTCCTGCGCGATATCATCGCACAGCACAATAATGTGGTTGCGCGGGATCTTGTAAAACGCCGCAGCGGGGGCAATGCTCTGGCCGCTCAGGTTCATGTAGGTCAGCGGCTTTAGCAGCATCACTTTGCGGCCGTCCACCTGGGCAATGCCGTAAAGGCCCTGCCACTTGCTTTTGTTGATCTCGCACCCCCAGGCTTCGGCCAGCGCATCCAGCGCGGCAAAACCGGTGTTGTGGCGGGTGCCGTCATATTTCGGCTCCGGGTTGCCCAGACCGGCAATCAGCCAGTCTGCCCCGGAACCACCTCCAAATAGTCCCATAGTAAAAAATCCTTACAATCGTGAATTGTTAGTGTGCGCCAAGGGCAAAGCGCTCCACGGTATCCCGAATGGTATCCAGGAACGACTCTGCCCCTAGGGTGTTGACCTTGAAAAACACAGCCTGGCTGCCGCCGGATGTGATGGCCGAAAGCCGGATCTGCCCGTCAGCTTCCAGCAGGGTCAGGCTCATGGTAACACGGCCATTGCCAATGGCACTGTAGCGTTCGTATACCCGCACGGCACAGCCGCCGGTGCTGAAATTAAAGTCACTGGAACCTTCCAGCGTGGCCGAAACGCTTTGCTTTACGGCAGCGTCCAGCTCGGTCAGAATCGTGGTAAAATCCCCGGTCAGGGTGCGTTCCAGAATGGCCATGGCAGCAATCCTCCTTGCAGCAGGTCAGTGGGTGGAAATCAGCCGTTTTTCTTTTCGGCTTCCAGCTTCTGTTTTTTGGCAACGTATTTTTCCAGCTTCTTGGCGCCCCAGGCGGCAACTTCGGCCTGCTTGGCGCGCTCAATGCCCAGGGCACCGTCCGGAACATCGTGGCCGATGGTGGAACCGGCGGCGGTAAAGGCGCGGCTGCCCACCTTGACCGGCGCCACCAGGTTGGTGTTGCAGCCGATGAAAGCATAATCGCCGATGGTGGTGCGGTACTTGCCCTCACCGTCATAGTTGCAGGTCACGGTGCCGCAGCCGAAGTTGCAGTACTTGCCCACATCGGCATCGCCAATGTAAGTCAGGTGGCTGACGGTGTTGCCCTCGGCAAAATTGGCGTTCTTGGTTTCCACATAAGCGCCCAGGTGCACGCCCTCGTCGGTCACGGTGCCGGTGCGCACATGGGTAAAGGGGCCAATCTTATTGTTGGGGCCCAGATGGCTGTCATAACACTGGCTGGCGTTCACGGTGGAACCGGCCTCAACAATGGTGTTCTCCAATAAGGTATTGGGGCCGATGACGCAGTTTGACTCGATGACGGTTTTGCCGCGCAGGATGCAGCCCGGCAGGATCACTGCGCCGGGTGCAATCTCAACTTCGGGGTCAATAAAAACCTGGTCGCTGATGAACTCCACACCGTTCTGCAGGTGCTTTTCAAAAGTTTCTTCAAAGGCCGCTTTGGCGGCAAGGTATTTGGCTTTCGCTTCGGACATAAAAATACCCCTTTCTGTTTTGGGCCAAAAGAGTATACGGCCCCACAAAAAAGCCCCGGAACAGGGCTGAAGCCTGCCGGGGCGGGATGAATTGAAAAAAGCGTTGCAGGATGTAATAAAATAATGTTTCCCAACTTCTCACCCATTATAATTTACCGCATTTTTGGTCAAATTGCAAGAGCCTGACCCCAAAACTTTGTGAGATTTTCAGCGAAAATATTCGCCATTTATTTAACAATGTACTGGAATTTCCGGGGTGAGTCTGTTATAATGGACTTTGCAAGAGAGAAAATTCTTATTTTGCGGGTGTGCGCGGCACACCGGGAAGAAACCGTAATTTTGTTGGAGGTAACCTATGAGCAAGAAGTTTTTGTATTTGTTCAAAGAGGGCCATGACGCATTTGGCGGCGACCAGACGACCATGAAGAACATTCTGGGCGGCAAGGGCGCTGGTCTGGCAGAAATGACCCATGCCGGCATGCCGGTTCCTCAGGGCTTCACCATCACCACCGAAGCCTGCACCCAGTACTATGCTGACAACCGTGAGATCAACGATGAGATCAAGGCTGACATCTTCAAGTACATGGGAATCCTGGAAGAGCAGACTGGCAAGAAGTTCGGCGATATCGAGAACCCGCTGCTGGTTTCCGTTCGTTCCGGTGCACGTCAGTCTATGCCCGGCATGATGGATACCATCCTGAACCTGGGCCTGAACGACCAGGCTGTTGAAGGTCTGGCAAAGAAGACTTCTAACCCCCGTTTTGCATATGACTGCTACCGCCGCTTCATCCAGATGTACTCTGACGTCGTCATGGAGCTGGGCAAGAGCTTCTTTGAAGAGCGTATCGACGCTATGAAGGAGCGCAAGGGCGTTAAGCAGGATATCGAGCTGGACGCTGAGGACCTGAAGGAACTCGTCAAGGAGTTCAAGGCCATCTACCTGGAGAAGCAGGGCGAAGAGTTCCCGCAGGATCCGAAAGAACAGCTGATCGGCGCTGTCAAGGCCGTCTTCCGTTCTTGGGATAACCCGCGCGCCAACGTTTACCGCAAGATGAACGAAATCCCCTACGAGTGGGGCACTGCTGTCAACGTTCAGCAGATGGCTTTCGGTAACTCCGGCATGCGTTCCGGCACCGGTGTTGCTTTCACCCGTAACCCCGCTACCGGCGAAAAGAAGCTGATGGGCGAGTACCTGATCAATGCTCAGGGCGAAGATGTCGTTGCCGGCATCCGTACTCCTTCCCCGATCAGCAAGCTGCACGAGGAAATGCCTGAGGTTTACGATCAGTTCGTTGAGATCGCAACCCGCCTGGAAAACTACTACAAGGATATGCAGGACATGGAGTTCACCATCGAAGATGGCAAGCTCTTTATGCTGCAGACCCGTAACGGCAAGCGCACCGCACAGGCTGCTCTGCAGATCGCCTGCGACCTCGTTGATGAGGGCGTTATCGATCAGCGCACCGCTGTACTGCGCGTTGAGCCCAAGCAGCTGGATACCCTGCTGCACCCGCAGTTTGACGCTGCTGCCCTGAAGGCTGCTGAAGCAATCGGCAAGGGCCTGGCCGCTTCTCCGGGATCTGCCTGTGGTCGCGTTGTCTTCAGCGCTGAAGATGCTGAAGAGAAGGTCAAGGACGAAGCTTGGAAGAAGGTCGTTCTGGTCCGTCTGGAAACCAGCCCCGAAGATATCGTCGGCATGCAGGTTTCTCAGGGCATCCTGACCGTCCGGGGCGGCATGACCAGCCACGCAGCTGTTGTTGCACGTGGCATGGGTACCTGCTGTGTTTCCGGCTGCGGCAATGATAACGATGTTGCTATCGATTACGATGCAAAGGTTATCACCATTAACGGCCACACCTTCCATGAGGGTGACTGGATGAGCATTGATGGCTCTACCGGCAACATCTACGAAGGCCAGATCGCTACCGTCGCTTCCACCGAGAACGCTAACTTCAAGCGCTTTATGAGCTGGGCTGACGAAGCACGCCAGATGAAGGTTATGACCAACGCCGATAACCCGCGCGATGCACAGAACGCTGTCGATATGGGCGCTGAAGGCATTGGCCTGTGCCGTACCGAGCATATGTTCTTCGCTGAGGATCGTATTGCTGCTGTGCGTGAGATGATCTGCGCACGTACCGTTGAAGAGCGCAAGGTTGCCTTGGCTAAGGTTGAGCCGTTCCAGGAAGCTGACTTTACCGCTATGTACCGCATCATGGGCGATCGTCCGATGACCATCCGTTATCTGGACCCGCCTCTGCATGAGTTCCTGCCCACCAAGGCTGAGGATATCGAAGCCCTGGCAAAGGATATGGGCATGACCACCGAAGAGCTGAACAACGTTGTTGTCAGCCTGCATGAGTTCAACCCCATGATGGGCCATCGCGGCTGCCGTCTGGCCGTTACCTATCCGGAAATTGCCGAGATGCAGACCAATGCTGTGATCAAGGCTGCCATCAAGGTTTCTGCTGAGACCGGCAAGATGATCACCCCGCACATCATGGTGCCCCTGGTTGGCGAAGTGAAGGAGCTGAAGTACGTCAAGGACGTCATCGTCAAGACTGCTGACAAGCTGATTGCTGACGCTGGCGTTGACATGAAGTACCAAGTTGGCACCATGATCGAGATCCCGCGTGCCGCCCTGACCGCAGGTGAGATCGCTAAGGAAGCTGACTTCTTCAGCTTCGGTACCAACGACCTGACCCAGATGACCTTCGGCTTCAGCCGTGACGATGCTGCTAAGTTCCTGACCGCTTACTATGATACCAAGATCTACGAAAGCGATCCGTTCCAGCATCTGGACCAGATCGGCGTTGGCAAGCTGGTTAAGATGGCTGCCCATGACGGCCGCGCAACCAACCCCAACCTGGGTCTGGGCATCTGCGGCGAGCACGGCGGCGACCCCTCCAGCGTTGAGTTCTGCCACAACGTTGGCCTGGATTACGTTTCCTGCTCTCCGTACCGCGTTCCCATCGCACGTCTGGCCGCTGCTCAGGCTGCTATCAAGAACCCCCGCAAGTAAGAGTTCTGTCATTCACCATTGGATTTGATGAAGCACAAACCTTCTATAAATCCCATGGATACGGCATAAAACCGTCAAAATGGCATGATTTGACCGTGGAGGTTTATATCTAATCGCCAAAACCCCCGTACATTCCCAATTGGGCAATGTGCGGGGGTTTTTTATTGTTATTTTGGGCTGTTTGTACAAATCTAAACGGGAACGCAAAAATGTATTCTGATTTCAAAAATACATTTTGTCCATGCTCGCTGCTATTTTCACAGCAGCCAGTTCCGTAATTTTGGACGAATTCAGCTTTCAGTAAAGGGGGCCATTATGGGACGAGACGATCAAAGGCAAGCAGTAAAAAACATTCCCTTGGAACAACTGAAGCCATTTAAGAATCATCCCTTTCAGGTACGAGACGATGAGGAATTTCGGCGTCTTGTTGAGAGCATTGAAATTCACGGTGTAATTCATCCAGCGGTGGCTCGCCAGATTGGTGAGGAATGCTATGAACTAATTTCTGGTCATCGACGCAAAGCGGCTTGTGAAGTATTGGGTTACTCTGAGATGCCTGTTTTAGTCCGGTCTATGACGGATGATGAGGCAGTTGTAAACATGGTAGATGCAAACCTTCAGCGTGAGACGATTCTCCCAAGTGAAAGAGCCTTTGCATACAAAATGAAGTTGGCAGCTATGAGCCATCAGGGGCGTAAAGGATTTACTTCCGCCCAACTTGGGCGGAAGTGTGTCGGAAAAGAATCCAGAGAGTTAATTGCTGAACAAGTCGGTCAAAGTCGCAACCAAATTTCTCGCTATATCCGTCTTACTGAATTGATACCAGAAATTCTTGAAATGGTTGATAATAGAAAAATCGCATTGAATCCAGCAGTATCCATTTCCTACTTGGACAAGAAGCAACAAAAGCTACTATATAAGGTGATGGTAGCACTAAAAGCAACCCCATCTATTTCTCAGGCAAAAGCCATCCGAGAAAAGGCCAGTGAATCAGACTTCACAGAAGATTACTTGGTTTCTATCTTATCGGAAAAGAAACCAAACCAGAGAGAGCCGATGATTGTTGAAGAAGAAGAAATCAAGCAGTATTTCCCCTCGCATTACAATAGTGAACAGATGCACAACACGATTTTACTGTTGATTAGGAATTGGAGTAAAAAGCGTGGCTACACACAATAAAAGGTCATTATACCTTGTCACAACAGGGAGCAGAAAATTTTTCTGCTCCTTTTTTTATTTTTTGCGCAACAAACGGCCTCTACCGTGGCCTACAAGTGAGAGTTACATCTCATGGACCTTGAAAATTCAGAAGAACATCAGGTACAACCGTCCCTCGGAGAGCCACTACGGTGATACGCCATGACGCCTACGGGTCGAGCGACTTCCCTATCGCCGGTAAAGAGCTTGATAACTTGAGGCCACGATCCAGGGGCAGGGGGAAAACTTACACTCAGCCACAGTCCGAGCGTTAAAAGCGTCGCAGGCAATGGGAGTGTCCGGTACAGAACCGTGATAAATGAATCCTAAATCAAAAGGATGCCGAAATGTTCTTGATTTTAAGAAAACCCAAGGGGGTAGTTTACCCTCTTTATATTCCATCTTCTGTTCAAGACACAGGAGGAAACTGAAATGAACACACAAATTATCGCCATCGCCAACCAGAAAGGCGGCGTTGGCAAGACAACCACCTGCGCAAACCTGGGTATCGGGCTGGCACAGGCCGGGAAGAAAGTGCTGCTGATCGATGGGGACCCGCAAGGAAGTCTGACCATCAGCCTGGGCCACCACCAGCCGGACAAGCTACCCTTTACCCTGTCCGACGCGATGGGCCGTATCCTGATGGACGAGCCGCTGCGCCCCGGCGAGGGTATCCTGCATCACCCGGAGGGCGTTGACCTGATGCCCGCTGACATCCAGCTCTCCGGCATGGAGGTCTCTCTGGTGAACGCCATGAGCCGAGAGACAATCCTGCGGCAGTATCTGGACACCCTCAAGGGACAGTATTCCCATATCCTGATTGACTGTCAGCCCTCCTTGGGGATGCTTACGATCAATGCGTTGGCTGCTGCCAACAGGGTAATAATCCCCGTCCAGGCGGAGTATCTGCCCGCCAAGGGCTTGGAACAGCTGCTCCAGACGGTCAATAAGGTGAAACGGCAGATCAACCCCAAGCTCCAGATCGACGGTATCCTGCTGACGATGGTGGACAACCGCACCAACTTTGCCAAGGAGATTGCGGCTCTGCTGCGAGAAACCTACGGCAGCAAAATCAAAGTGTTCGGAACTGAGATTCCCCATTCCGTCCGGGCAAAGGAAATCAGTGCCGAGGGCAAGAGTATTTTTGCCCATGACCCCAAGGGCAAAGTGGCCGAGGGTTACAAGAATCTGACCCAGGAGGTGATGAAACTTGAAAAGCAGCGCGAAAAAAGTAGAGCTTGCTCCATACGATGACTTGTTTTCCACCGAAGAAAGCCGCCAAGATGCCAAGCTGGAGAAGGTACGGGAAATCCCGCTGTCTGAACTGCATCCTTTCAAGAACCATCCCTTCAAAGTCAAGGATGACGAAGCCATGATGGAGACCGCCAACAGTGTTCGGCAGTACGGTGTTCTGGTTCCGGCGATTGCTCGCCCGGACCCGGAGGGTGGCTATGAGCTGGTAGCCGGTCACAGGCGGCACCGGGCCAGTGAACTGGCCGAGAAAGAAACCATGCCGGTCATTGTCCGCGACCTGGACGATGATGCCGCCACCATCATCATGGTGGACAGCAACTTGCAGCGGGAAAGCCTGCTTCCCAGCGAGAGAGCCTTTGCCTACAAGATGAAGCTAGAGGCTATGAAGCACCAAGGGGAACGGTCCGATTTAACTTGTGCCCAAGTTGGGCACAAGTCGGATGGAAAGAGGTCACGGGATATTTTGGCCGAGCAAGTTGGTCAGAGCCGAAATCAAATTCAACGCTATATCCGCCTGACAGAACTGATTCCCGAACTGCTGGATATGATTGATGAACGGAAAATCGCACTCAATCCAGCTTATGAGCTGTCTTTCCTCAAAAAAGAGGAACAGCGGGATTTGCTGGACGCGATGGACAGCGAACAGTCTACCCCCTCTCTTTCCCAGGCCCAGCGGCTCAAGAGATACAGCCAGGAGGGACATCTGACCCTCGATATGATGCGCGTCATCATGGGCGAGGAAAAGAAAAGCGATCTGGACCGGGTGACTTTCACCTCCGACACCCTGCGGAAGTATTTTCCCAAGAGTTACACGCCCCAGCGGATGCAGGAAACCATTATCAAGCTGCTGGAGGCGTGGCAGAAGAAGCGCCAGAGAGACCAGGAACGATGAAAGGAGCCGCCTATGAGGGATATTTCAGCCCGTGAGCTGAAAGGGCACAACATTCTTGCCGTAGAGCGTTTTCAGGATAACACCCGCTGGATGATCGAGTTTTCCGTTCAGCGTCCCAGTTCTTACGGTAGCCCCGGTGATGAAATGCGGCTGTTTCTCACAGAGGACGGGTATCAGGCCGCTCTCCTGAGTCAGCAGCGCCGGGAAATCAAAATCAAGCGGTATGCCCATGTGATCGAGGGCCATGTCCTCGACTTCAAACCTAAAAGAAAGCATCACCCTTGATATGTTGTATGTTGGAAGAAATAGACCATTGCGAGATTGGGGGATATATATGCACACAGTTGAAGATTTGGAAAACACACTGAAGGATATCTTTATAACTACTAAATCGACTTACAACCAGCAAGTCGAACTGGAAAACCTTTTGGAAGAAGTTGATCCGCGGTCTCTTATTCGTACCATCTGGGAAAACTCCGAGACCATATACTCTTTTCGCACTGAAAAAAACAGAGAGCAGTGCATGGAGTATTGCGAATCAGAGCTTTTCAAGAAGTGGGTAACGCTTCTATATTCTGAAAATGGTTCCGGTAGCCCAATTGATGCTCAAACTATAAATCTATGGCTATTACATGATGCCGGATTTCTTGTCACCGCTGATTTTTATCTCGCCTTGGATGGCAATGAGTATGTTACAGAGTGTCGCCTCTACAAAGGGGTCAATTGGGAATACAGTGAAGTCAGTTCGCAGTTAGATGCATTGATTGCCGATCTCGACAAAACGGTCAGAGGCGTTTCAGTGGATGATGTGTTTTATGACCTGTAACACGATGAAACACGAACGGCAAGGCAGGTGATATAGCATGGCTGTTTTTCGTGTGGAACGCACAGGTGATTACACCGTCATGAGTAACTTCCATCTGAAAGACAAACGGTTGTCGTTGAAGGCGAAAGGACTGCTCTCTCAGATGCTGTCTTTGCCGGACGATTGGGACTACACCTTATCTGGTCTTTGTTTTATCAACCGGGAAAGCAAAGATGCCATTCGTTCTGCAATCAACGAACTGGAACGTGCGGGGTATATCCGACGCAAGCAGACTATAGATGCCACCGGAAAATTTGGGGCCAATGAATATAGCATCTATGAGCGCCCCATTACAGATGTTCCGTCATTGGAAAATCCGACAACGGAAAAACCGATAACGAAGAAACCGTTGCCGGAAAATCCGACACAATTAAATACTAAGAAATCAAGTACCCAAAAACAAAATACTCATAGAGCAAGGACCGATTCCATTCCCTTCCGGGAACCAGCGGCGGCAAGACCGCCGGAACGGAAAGGAAGGGATGCAATGTCGGTAGAAGAAATTTTTCTGTGACAAAAGACAAGGACAGCGGGCGTATGTACCTATGGTTCAAGGGGCAGGACGTGGATCGTATCCAGACGGCGCTGGAAAACTGCATTGCAGAGCGCGGACAGGAGCGCCCGACGCTGCAGGAGCTTTCCGCACGGTTGGCAGCGCGCGCCCGCGAAGCAGGGCAAACCCGCACGCCGCCCGTGCCGGAACACGGGGAACGCCTATGACGCCGCAGAAATCAACATCCCGCGCCGTGTTGGCTGTACAATGCGCTGGCGTCGCTCTCCATGGCGACGCTCTGCTATCAGGAATTGCACGGTGTGGCGGTAAACTTTCTCAAATCCTATCTGGCTGTTGCGCTGCAGGGCGCGGTGCTGTATCTGGTGATCGGGTTTTACCCTGCGCTGGCAGCCTCCCTCGGCAGCGGGGGCAGCATCACCGAACAGGCGTGGGCGATGCTGGGGCAGTCGGTCATTTTACTGGTGGCTGTGTTTATGAGCGGAAATTTCACGAAAGCTATTACAAATGCAGTCGGATAATAACTAGAATAAAGCAATCGTGACATTGACTTGATTTTGGAGAAAAAAGCTGAAAAATAAAAAGTTTTTTCCCATTCCGGGAAAAACTTTGACTTTTACGCTGCTCATTGCTATAATGAAGAAAAAGTAAGGAGGCAGTGCGAATGGTTGAACGTAAACAGTATCTGCAAGAGCTTAAGCAATGGAAAGATGATGACGTAATCAAAGTCGTCACTGGTCTGCGCCGCTGCGGGAAGTCAACCTTGCTCGCGCAGTTTCAAAATTGGTTGCTGGAAAACGGCATAGAGAATGAGCAAATTATCTCCATCAACTTTGAAGAACTTGAATACGAAGATTTGCTGGATTATAAAAAACTCTATGCTTACATCAAGGAGCGACTTGCTGAAGGCAAAATGACCTATATTTTCCTTGATGAAATTCAGAAAGTGTCCGACTTCGAAAAAGTGGTAGACAGCCTGAATGTAAAGCCCTATGTGGATATTTACATTACAGGGTCTAATGCCTATATGCTGTCCGGTGATTTGGCTACTTTATTGACAGGACGGTATGTTGAAATAAAGATGCTGCCGCTGTCCTTTGCGGAGTTTATGGAAGTTACGAATCTTCGAAAAGAGGATGCTTTTGAAGAATATCTGCGATGCGGCGGCCTGCCTTATGTTGCGACAATGAACCGAACCGGCGAGAAAGTGGATACCTATTTGGAGGGCATCTATAATACCGTTATCGTTAGGGATATTGAAGACCGCCAAGCCAGATTAGAGCAGGATAAAAAACTTCGCAAAATTACGGATATTTCCTTGCTTAAATCTATTGCCAAGTATCTTGCCAGTACCATCGGAAGCCCTGTTTCCGCCAAGAGCATTACGGATTATCTGATTTCTTCCGGCCGTAAAGTCTCGAACACTACGGTTGGAGATTACGCAGACGCACTTACAGAAGCATTCATTTTCTACTCAGCACAGCGCTATGACGTTGTCGGCAAGCAATTACTGAAGTCCAACGGCAAGTATTATATCGTTGATCTTGGATTGAGAAATCACATCCTTCCAAGGCGTAAATATGACTTGGGTTTCTCTATCGAAAACATTGTCTACTTGGAGCTTCTGCGGCGTGGATACAGGGTATTTATCGGTAAAGTTGGGACAACGGAAGTTGATTTTGTCGCAGAGCAGCAAGGCGTTTACACCTATTTTCAGGTGACTGCTGATATGGCAGCGGAAGAGACATTCAACCGTGAAATTGCACCGCTGAAAAATATTAAGGACAATTATGAAAAGATAATCCTGACATTGGATCGGGTCACACTGGGTAACTATGAAGGTATCGAAGTTATAAACCTTCTCGATTGGCTATTGAATGTAAACCAATCCATAATGTACTGATGCATTACCACTATTAAATCAGAAAAAAGTCGCTTGGCAATCAAATGTGAAACCTATTGCCGCCGAGACGAAAAAGCAGCGCGCAAAGGAAGGAAAGCAGCGGTCAAAGCAGCTGCGCAGATCCGCAAAACAATCCGAAATGAATGCCGCGCAGAGCGCCCGCAGCATTAAGAAGCGCCGTGCGCCTGAGAAGGCTGCGGACTGTCTGCAATATGAGCGTATGTACGAAAGCGGCATCTGTGAGGTGGAACCGGGGCTTTTCTCCATGACAATGGCATATGTGTGCAGGCTGTATGGCCTGTGTGGACATCTGCCCAAGGCGAGCAATTTCTGTTGTTGATGATATGGAGCATATGAATGCTATTATAGATTTGAGCTTGTGTATAAACTGCAATGCTTGCCATAAAATCTGTCAGAATAATAACCCGCCAATACTCAAAAAACCTAAAAAATGGCTTCAAGGATGGGGTGATGAACAGACCCGTAGTACGAGTTCGTCAGGCGGATTTGGACAGGAAGTTATGCGGGCTGTGTTGCGTAGTGGCGGTTCTGTAGCAGCATGTAAATTTGAGAGCGGAGAATTTAAGTTTGAACTGTTTGACGATGAATTACGCATAGCTGAATTTATGGGGGGGGGAAAAGTAAATGACCCTGTTTATAAGATTTACATTGTAATTTAGCACATGCTGCCATGCTTCAGCATGGCTGTGCTGCTCAAATATGCTACCTCTCCGTGGTGAGCAGCAGGCAACGGATATTTATCCGGCTAAAGGCACATTTCTATTCGTCAATTCACTCTTTGGACAAGGAAAAAACTATAATGGGAAAGTATTTTGGAACCGATGGCTTCCGTGGCGAAGCTGGGATCACGCTGACCGCTGACCACGCCTACAAGGTTGGTCGTTTTATGGGCTGGTACTATAACGCTTTGCGTGAGCGCAACGGCAACAACGAGCCTGCACGCATCGTCATTGGCAAGGACACCCGCCGCAGCTCTTATATGTTCGAGTACAGCCTGGTCGCAGGTCTGACCGCTTCCGGTGCAGATGCTTACCTGCTTCATGGCACGACCACCCCATCCGTGGCTTATATCGCCCGTGTGGATGATTTTGATTGTGGCATCATGATCTCTGCCAGCCATAATCCCTACTACGATAACGGCATCAAGCTGATCGACTGCTATGGCGAGAAGATGCCGGAGGAAATCTTGCTGTTAGTCGAGGATTACATTGACGGAAAGCTCCATGTGTTCGACAAGGACTGGCCGGAGCTGCCTTTCGCTCACCGGGAACACATTGGCTGCACGGTGGACTATGTGTCCGGCCGTAACCGCTACATGGGCTATCTGATCTCTCTGGGCATCTATTCCTTCAAGGGCGTCAAGGTTGGCCTGGACTGCGCCAACGGCAGTTCCTGGAATATCGCCAAGTCTGTGTTCGATGCTCTGGGGGCGGACACCTATGTCATCAATGCACAGCCCAACGGCACCAACATCAACAACAATGCTGGTTCTACCCACATATAGTATATATTTGAGCTGTGAGAGTTATCTTCTTCGGATGCTCACAGCTTTGCCGCTCGAAACTTTGTACACCTCTACGTGGTGGGCGGCAGGCAACACAGCATGGATGCTGTGGCTAAGATGCAGAGAATAATAGGTTTAGGCCAGCCGAGCTGGGGTCGCTGAGCTTGTTTGCCATATTTTTAGTGTTCATAGTCTGTGTACTGTCTTGTCCCTTTCAGAGATACCTAACAAGTGTCGCCGTTAAATACAAGGAGGAAAAGTCTATGGAAGCTAAAATGATAAAAGGTTCTGCCGCAGTCACCGCTGATGTTCTGTTTATTTTGCAGGCTGTGGGCACTAATCTTTTGGCAACAGCTCTGCTGGCCTAAGCCTATTATCTTCTGATAGCGAATATTGCCCTGATTCTAATTATAGGGGTACTTGTATTTGGAGCAGTGCGAAAAGTTTATTTCTAAGGACAACGCATCATATTGCCATCCACTATCCCCAGTGCTATACTAACCCTAAATCTTACATAATCTTATCGGAGGTGTCATCCTATGCCCAGAACCAAAGGCAGCAAGAACCGCATTACCGCATCTACCGACTTCGATGCTCAGATCGCAAAGTTGCAGAAAGACAAGGCGATGCTCGAAGAAGATCTTTCCAAGACTGTCGCCCAGATTGGAGAGCTAAAGACCGACATCAAGTCCTTGCGTGAAAGTCTAAAGCCGCAGAAGGCGGAGATCAAGCAGACCGAAAAAGAAATCGCAAAGCTGGAGGCCAAGAAGGCAGCCGCTGAGGCGAAGGCCGCCGAAGCCGCTAAGAAGGTCGAGGCCGAAGCTGTGCTGAAAAAGCTGTTGGCATCCGGCATGACGGCAGACGAGATTCTCGAAAAGCTGAAATAAAGTAATACGCCGTGCGGACTGAACTCCGAAAGTTTGCACGGTGTATTTGGAATGCGTCATATAGTTTGTGACGGAAATAAAAGAAATGAAGTGTACGAAAATGAATTTATCAAAAATTCATCATATTGCGATTATTGTATCTGACTACGAAGCCGCAAAGAATTTCTATGTGAACAAGCTGGGATTCTCTGTCATCAAAGAAAACTACCGCCCGGAGCGTAAGGATTGGAAGCTGGATCTTTGTGTCAATGAACATACGGAGCTGGAAATTTTCGCTGAGGAGAATCCACCGAAGCGCGTGAACCGTCCGGAGGCATGCGGTCTACGCCATCTTGCGTTCTGCGTTGATAGCGTGGAACAGACAGTGAATGAGCTGGCAGAGGCTGGAATTGAATGTGAGCCGATTCGTGTGGATAGTTACACCGGCAAAAAGATGACTTTCTTCCACGATCCAGATGGCCTGCCGCTGGAGCTGCATGAATAATCATGGGAGAGAAAATACCATATAAGGCCAGAAAGCCTGGCGGCGGTCGAAAAAAACGGAAGCCGGAGTACGACGCAGGGAAAAAGCTGAAAGAACAGTTGGATGCTGCTGTAGTGCTTTATAATTCCGAGATGTCATTGCAGGACATCGCAGATGCACTGTCCCTCAACCCCATCAAGGTTCGGAAGCTGCTTATCACCGCCGGAGTCTACGAGTCGGATACCGCAAAGCTCGTCTGGCAGACCTTTCATTCCTTCAGAGAAACACAGGACTACTCCACTGCCGTCACCTCCACCATGTCTGCCTTGCAGTTGTCCCGTCCCTCCGTGACCTCTTATCTGCCGTATGCAAAAGGTGTGTACTTCCCTGAAACTGCTGAAGCAGAGAATATCAGTGCGGGGGCAGAAAGACAGCGCCACTACCGAGCTGTGGTTGCGCTGAAGAAGAATCCCTGCAAGGAGAACCTCTGGAAGTGTGTGGTGGCTTTTCGGGGCTACAAGTTCAAGACTCTGTCCGGCCTGCCCTTTACCTATAGGCTGAAGAAGGGCAGGGAAGATGAGTTCACCAAGGAACTGTGGATTGACCGCAGAGAGGACAGCAAAAGCCTTGCTTGGAGCTCCGTGGTGCTGGCGTATCACAATATCGGTGAAACCGGAGAGGTAGTGGGCAGACCCAAGGATCTGGGAGATATCCGAGGTGTGTCGTACATTTATGGAATGTTCTACCGATTTGGCTTGATTGATGTGCCGGAAAAGGTCAAGGAGAAGATGAAGAAGTGATAAGGGCACGGGAGTATAGTTTGTGATAGAAATAAACTGCCCTCCGTGGATACTACAGAAGGCAGTCAGTTTATTCCTCACTGACCATGACGGCATATGAACTGGTCATCGGGTCAACAGCTCAAAATGATTCCGCTTGGTGACGAGCAGCCCTTCCTTTTGCAGCTTGGAAAGCTCCACTGACATGGCGGAACGCTCTACGCAGAGAAAATCCGCCAACTGCTGACGGTCAAAGGGAATGTCAAAGGACAGAGAGGACTGCCGGATGGATTCGGCAGACAGGTAAGACAGCAGCTTTTCCCGCGTGGTCCGCTTGCTGACGTGGGTGATTTTATCGTTAAAGAGCAATATTTTGCTTGCCAGAACGCTGACCAGATTGCGGATGAGCTTCTGGTGATGGTCGCAGGCGCTGGGGCAGGCGGTGAGCAGCCGCCTGACGTTCAGCAGCAAGATTTCGCAATCCTCCTGCGCCACCACGCTGATGTTCAGGATGGCACCGGGGGTGGCGGCGTAAGGCTCCCCGAAAAAGTCCCCTGTACTGCACTTGGACAGGATGTTGCGGTGCCCCCAAGGGTCCTCCTGTATCACAAGGGTGGAGCCGGACAGCACAAGCCCCATGACCTCCGTGGATTCTCCGGCACGGAAGATATAGGAGCCGCGGGGTCGGACGCTCTTTACAGCACTGACACAGTGCAGAATGGACAAAATCTCATCATCGGTGAGCCCGCCAAAGAAGGGGCAATTCCGCAGAACGGACAGATATTTTTGCATAAAGGCTCTCCTTGTTGGAAATCAAACATACAAGATAGCTTTATTATACTATAATAAACCTGCAAATGCAAAAAATACCCATAACAGGAGAAAATAGATATGATTCGGAAGATCATCCATATTGACGAAGAAAAATGCAACGGCTGTGGACTCTGTGCAACTGCCTGCCATGAGGGAGCCATCGACATTATCAACGGCAAGGCAAAGCTGGTGCGGGAAAATTTCTGCGACGGCTTTGGAGATTGTCTGCCGGGCTGCCCCACCGGAGCCATCACCTTTGAGGAGAGGGAAGCCCCGGCTTATGATGAGGCTGCGGTGCAGGAAAACAAAAAGAAAAAGGAACTGCAAGAGAAGATGAAGCACCTCCACGAGGGCGGCTGCCCCGGCTCTCGGATGCGGATGCTGGAACAGCCGGAGAACAGCGAAAGTGCAGCCTCTGCCCCTGTGCAGTCGGTTTCCCGCCTGCGCAACTGGCCGGTGCAGATCAAGCTGGCACCTGTCCATGCGCCCTACTTTGAGGGAGCAAAGCTTCTGATTGCAGCGGACTGCACAGCCTACGCCTACGCCAATTTCCATCAGGAGTTTATGAAGGGCAAGGTGACCCTGATCGGCTGCCCGAAGCTGGACGCTGTGGATTACAGCGAAAAGCTCACCGAGATCCTTCGCAATAACGACATTCAGAGCGTGACCATCCTCCGTATGGAGGTGCCCTGCTGCGGTGGTCTGGAGATGGCTGCGAAAAAAGCACTGCAGACCAGTGGGAAGTTCATTCCGTGGTTGGTTGTTACCATCTCTATCGATGGAAAAATTCTGGAGTAAGCAGACAGAAAAATTTTCAAGAGGGAACGCATTACTGTTGGCTTAATTGGTGGCGATATTTCTCCTCGCATACAAAAATAGTAATATGGTTACTTCACACGGGATGCTGTTGACTTTGCGAATAAGCAAAATGTAATGATTGATCTAGTTGATGGTGATGCACTGCACAATATGATTGTGAGAAGTGCAGAACAGTACAAACCAAGACAATTACTATTATAGGTAATAAAAAGTATATATTATTTCGGAGTAGACACGAGAAATGAACTGCACCCCAGTTGTTAGACAGTATGCCATACTGTCTAACAACTGGGGTGCAGTTTGATCTGTTTCAATATCGCGTTTTATATGTGAATTCAACAGTTTTTCGGATGTATAACAACTTGTTTGACCGTTGCCGGAATGATGTGGGGATTTCTTTGAAACAATAGCGCGGACATAGAACGCAACGAACACGTAAATAAAAAATGTGCAAAATGTTAGAGCGCCTTGACCTGGCGCACGCCCGTCTCCTGCGGAGGGACGCCTTTGCAACATCAGGACGCGCAAAGGAATTCGGCAGAAGTTGCTTTCGCAGGTAGTTGTATTGCTGATGCAAGACGGTTTGAAGGTAGTCTAATGAAATTTCCCGTTGGGGCGTATTACATTCCCAGCAGTTTCTGGGCGCTATTGGTGACGGATTGGTAAGTATCCGAGGGGGATTCCCCGCAGTGTTTCTTGTATACGCGGAAAAAGGTCGAATAATTCTGAAACCCGCACTGCTCACAGGCTTTCTGCGGTTTCACGCCGTTCAAAATCAGAGTGCGCCCCAGCAAAATGCGTTTGTTGCGCACATAGCGCATGACCGGAATGTTGGCGTATTCCAAGAACATTTTGCGAATCGTGGACTCGGAAATATACATCCCGCCTGCAATGTCGGTGATGGTGTTGATTTCGGTCAGGTGATTGTCGATGTACTCCATCACGACGGATAGCTTTTCATTGCGGCATTCTTCCTGACAGCTTTTGGTGTCATCAAAACAAAGCAGCAACAGAATCCGCGCCAGCGTGCATTTGCGCATTTCCTGCAATAGAATTTCGTTGCGATATTTTTCTTCCTGAAGGTTGAATTCGTCAAACAACTCCTCCAGCTCGCTGCCCGCAACGTCCAGCGCGGTCGGACAGTGGCGCAAAGGCTCGAGAAGCAGGGGAGAGATATCCCGCGGCGAAAAGTTGATGACGATGCGCTCGTAATCTTCGCTCGGGTCAACAAAGCCCTGGTGATGTGTGCCGGGGGGAATGATCAGCAGCGTCTTGGGCTTGAGTTGGTATTGCCGTGCGCCGATCTCAAAGCGAGCCCGCCCGCGCAGGAAATACAGGAGCTCATAGTTTACATGAAAGTGATCGCAAAACATACTGCTTTTCTCTACCGGGTAATTGTTCAGCATCCGCTTAAAGGTATAGCCGTCGAATTCGTGGATAAACAATACAGAAATTTTCTACACCCCCTGTCACAATCTATGCACAGTGTACCATAGAAATATCAAAACTGCAATGGATATATGAAAAAATTGCAATTCCGTTTTTGGTAGAAACAGCGTATAGTCTAAGTACAGACAAGGCAACGGAACACAGGGGAATCGCTCGTGATGGTTCCCCTACAGCAAATATAGCCCGCAACAAGGAGGAAAACAACATGAAAAACCAACGCATTCTCAGCGCAGCTCTTGCCGTTCTGATGGCAGGATCACTGGCAGCCTGCGGCGGTGGTGCCGCCGGCAGCACCCCTGCAAGCGACACGACCGACGCTTCTTCGGCTGCAAGCGCATCGCAGGCCGCACCCGTCGACGAGTATAAGCAGTACAAGGGCGGCGACGTGGTACTTGCCACCGATTCCGTCTTTAACAACTTCTTTACCCCCTATCAGGCCGGCAACGCCATTGCATGGGGCAGCTTCTGCATGGAGCCTCTGGGCAAAAAGATTCAGGGCACTGCCGATGACTACGACCTTGTTCTGGCAGAATCCTTTGACGTGGACGAAGAAAACTTCCTGGTCACCATTCAGGTCAAGCAGGGCATCAAATTCCACGACGGCACACCTCTGACGGCAGAAGACGTCGCCTGGACCATCCAGTCCTGGATCGACTACGGTCGCGGCGCACAGATTGGCAACCCCACAGAGGTTCGCCAGACCGGCGACTACACCGTTGAGGTGCAGTACCCCGAATTCAACGTAAACTACAAGACCTGGCTGCTGCCGATGCAGATTTTCTGCAAACACACCTTTGACACCATCGGTCTTGACGCGATGATGACTTCCTTCAACGGCACGGGTCCCTACGTCATGGATACCTACGTTGAGGACTACTCTCTTAGCTTTACCCGCAACGAGGACTACTGGCAGGAACATGATTGGGGCCCCGATACGGTCACCTTCCTGTACACCAGCGACGCTACCTCTATGGCAGCCTCTGTACTGAACGGCGACGTGGATTACATGGTCATGGACGCCCCTGAAACGATGGAACTGTTTGAGGCCAACGGCTGGGAGCTGGTGCCCCAGTTTGCCAACGCCGGCAATGTTTCCTTTGTGATTCCCATCACCAACGTGCCCGATGATCCCTGGTCCAACGTCAAGGTGCGCGAGGCTGTGTTCAGCCACGGCATTGACCTGGTAGGCGCTGCCGCCGCCATTGTTGGCGAGGCCGGCTATCACACCGACGCCATTGGCTACAAGGAAGCCACCTACTACGACGAGGGTCTGGAATTTACCTCTCTGGACTACGAGCTTGCCAAGAAGATGTTGGCGGAAGCCGGCTACCCCGACGGCTTTAAGACCCGCATCGTTGCCGACGCCACCACTCAGACGCAGGCAACCGTCATTCAGGCAGAATTGAAAAAGCTGGGCATTGAGGCCGAAGTCGAAATGCCCGACATGAATGAAATGCAAAAATTCTGGACCGGCGAAAACACTGCCGGCGGCCTGATGGTCGGCGCCATGTACTTTGCTGACCCCATCCTAGACCGTCTGGATAAGTTCTACGGCCCCTACGGCTACATGGCCGGCTGCACCGATTGGACCGATGAGGAGTATGCCCTGTACGACAACATCCGTTCCGCCAAGAGCATTGAGGAGCAGGATGAGCTGATTTACAAATTCTGCGTACAGTTTGTGCAGAAAGACTTCCACTTCCTGCCCATCGCCAACGCCGTGGGCCGCGCTGCCGTCAGCGACCGCCTGATTCTGGGCGATATGGCAAGTCTGGGCATTTCCTACTGGAACCCCAACATGGTCGGCTGCAAGAACTGATGCCCCTGAAACCTTTATAAGCACTGCATCGGGAACGGCTGCCGGTTATTTCCGGCAGCCGTTCCGGTTAGGTGCCCTCGGCGGGCGCATCCGCCGCAACCGTAACACACCGAGCGACGCTCGCCCTTTTCAAAGGAGGCAATATCCAAAATGGCGAAATACCTTCTGAACCGTATCATGCAAACGATTGCCCTGCTGCTGATCGTTTCGCTGCTTTCCTTCTTTCTGGTTTCGCTGATGCCCAGTGATCCCGTCTACGCGCAGTTCGGCACCGACATCACGCAGGAAGAATATCAGGTCGCCTTTGTCCGTATGGGGTTGGATAAGCCCATCATCGTGCGTTATCTGACCTGGCTGGGCAATGTGGTCAAGGGAGATTTCGGAACCTCCTACTGTTACCATAAGGGCGTGTGGGAGGTCATCTCCGGCAAGCTGGGCACCACGCTGTATATGGCGGTTCTCTCGCTGCTGCTGTCAATGCCCATCGGCATCCTGCTGGGTACTGTCACGGCGGTCAAGCGCGGGCAATGGGCGGATACCATTATCACACTTTTTTCCAACCTGCTGATTGCCATACCGCAGTTCGTTACCGCCATCCTGTTCCTGTATTATATCTCGATGAAATGGAAACTGCTGCCCCCGCAGGGCTTTACTTGGCCATGGGTGGATTTCCACAAGCATATCCAGCAGCTGATCATGCCGCTTACCTGCCTGACCCTGTGCGGTATTGCCGGCTTCTGTAGGCAGACGCGCTCCAGCGTGCTGGAAGTTCTGGGTCAGGACTATGTGCGCACGGCGCGCGCCAAAGGCTTAAAAGAAACACGCATCCTATGGAAGCATGTTATGAACAACGGGCTTATCCCCATTCTGACGATGATCGGCGGGCGTCTTGCCAGCCTGATCGGCGGCTCCATCTTTGTGGAGAACGTCTTTAACATTCCCGGTATGGGCAACCTGATGGTCAAGGCCGTCAACACGATGGATATCCCGGTCATTCAAGCGTTGGTCCTGATCACGGCGGCGGTTATCTCGGTGGCGTATATCATCACTGACCTGCTGTATGTCGCAGTGGACCCCCGTATCAGCCTGTCGTAAGCAAGAGGGAGGAGCAAGAAGATGAAAACCGGTTCTCTTTCGCAGGAGAAGATAAAGAATCTCCGTCTGTTTCTGCGCAGAATGACCGCTCGAAAAATCGTCTTATTCGGTTTGATCGGCACGCTGTTTTTTGTTATTCTGGCGCTGTTTGCCCCCTTGATCGCTACCGTTGACCCCAACGAGATGGCCATGCTGGATAAGCTCGCAGACCCCAGTTCCACGCACTGGTTCGGTACCGATATGTATGGGCGCGACATCTTTTCCCGCGTGGTGTACGGCGCACAGGTTTCGCTGATCATCGGCGTGACCTCGGTATTGCTGGCATCGATCGTGGGCTGCTTCCTGGGTATGCTGGCCGCATACAACGGCGGCATTATCGACACGCTGCTGATGCGCTTTTGCGATGCCTTCTGTGCTATCCCGCAGATTGCTATCACTACGGCGCTGGTTTCACTCTATGGGCGCAGCGTTGCTTCCATGGCCTGCATAATGGGTATTTCCACCATGCCGGGCTTTATCCGCATGATGCGCGCCTCCTCGCTGTCCACCATCAGCAGCGAGTATATCCTTTCCGCCAAATTGCTGGGCGAGCACCCTCTGAAAATCCTCATCAAGCATGTTCTGCCCAACAGTATTTCTCCCATCATCATTATGGCGACCCAGACCATCGGCATCACCATCATGATGGAAAGCGGCTTGAGCTTTCTTGGCATCGGCATCACGGTACCCACGGCATCGTGGGGCACCATGGTCAACGAGGCCCGTCCGTTCCTGCTGACCCATCCGCTGTATGCAGGGGCTCCCTGCATCTGTATAGCGCTGCTGATCATCAGCCTGAACCTGTTGGGTGACGGTATTCGCGACGCACTGGACCCGACGCTGAGGGGGGCTAAGTAATGAATAATAACAAACAAACCAATCCCGCACTGCATCCCTACACGCTGCCGGAGGGCGTTGTGCTGGAAGCCAAGGACATTGTAACAACCTTTTACTCTGATGGGCAGCGCGCTGAGGCCGTGACCGGTTCGGGGCTTACCCTGAAACAGGGCGAGATCATCGGTCTTGTGGGCGAATCCGGCAGTGGCAAGTCAGTGACTTCCATGAGTATCCTACAGCTCATCATGCCTCCGGGCAAGATTGAATCCGGCGAGGTCTACCTCAAGGGCACTACGGGCAATATTCTGGAATATGGCTTCAAAAGCAGCGAGATGCGCAGCATCCGCGGCGGCAAAATCGGTATGATCTTCCAGGAGCCTATGACCTCGTTGAACCCGGTGCTGACCATCGGCTACCAGATTCAGGAAACCATCATGCTCCACCTGAAACTGGACAAGGACGCCGCCAAGCAGCGCACTCTGGAGATTATGCGCAAGGTCGGCATTTCTGATCCCGAAAGCCGCTATAACCAGTATCCGCAGCATTTTTCGGGCGGTATGCGTCAGCGCATCATGATTGCCATGGCCATTGCCGCCGAGCCGGAAGTGCTGATTGCCGACGAAGCTACCACCGCGCTGGATGTCACCACGCAGGCACAGATTTTGGATCTGCTGCAGGAGCTTGCCCGCGACAAGGGTTTCTCCATCATCATCGTCACCCACAATCTGGGGTTGGTGGCCCGCTATGCCGACCGCATCTATGTTATGTACGGCGGTAATATCGTGGAATCCGGCGACAAGTTCACCCTGTTTGAAAACCCCATCCACCCCTATACCCGCGGTCTGCTGGACGCTATCCCGCGTTTGGACGACAGCAAGGACCGCCGTCTGACCCCCATTGAGGGCAATCCCCCCAGCCCGGTCAACCGCAAACCTTACTGCCAGTTCTATGACCGCTGCCGTTACCGCGAGGATCGCTGCACCCGTTGTGCCGCACCGCTTACCGAGTACGAGCCGGGGCATAAGGTGCGCTGCCTGCTGAGCAGCGCCGAGCTGGACGAAAAGCAGAAGCACCTTGTGCGAAGCGGTAAGGCAGTTGCCAAAAAGACAGTCAGCACCGAGCCGATTTTGCAGGTCGAGGGTTTGAAGATGTACTTCCCCGTGTACAAGGGGCTGATGAAGCGCAAGGTGGCCGATGTAAAGGCACTGGATGATGTTTCCTTCCCGGTATACCGCGGCGAAACGCTGGGCATCGTGGGTGAATCCGGTTGCGGAAAATCAACACTGGCACGCTGCATTATGCGAGCCTATAAGCCTACGGGCGGGCAGATCCTGTACGATGGCAAGGATCTTTGCCGCGCCAACGCTGCCGAGCTGCGCCGCGTACACGCCAAAATCGCCATGATATTCCAGGACCCCTTTGCTTCGCTGGATCCGCGCCAAAACGCCGGGTCTATTGTGGGCGAACCGCTGAAAGTCGGCAAGCTGTGCAACTCCCGCGAGGAGTACAACGCCCGTGTGGACGAGCTGCTGACCATGGTAGGTCTGGACCCCTCGTTCAAACACCGTGTCCCGCGTGAATTCTCCGGCGGTCAGCGCCAGCGTCTTGGCATTGCCCGTGCCATTGCCTCACGCCCGGACGTCATCCTCTGCGACGAGCCTGTCTCGGCACTGGACGTTTCGATTCAGGCGCAGGTCATCAACCTGTTGGAGGACTTGCAGGCGGAGCTGGGCATTACCTACCTGTTCATTGCCCATGACTTGTCGGTGGTCAAGCATATCAGCGACCGTATCATCGTCATGTACCTCGGCAAAATTATGGAGATCGCCCCCTGCGAGGAGCTGTACAGCCACCCGCTGCACCCCTATACCCGTGCGCTGCTCTCTGCCGTTCCTATCGCTGACCCCAAGGTGGACAAGGATCGTGAGCGCATAGAGATGCTGGGCGAGGTACCCAGCGTTATGAACCGTCCCGCGGGCTGCCCCTTCAGCAACCGCTGTCGCTATGCCACCGAACGCTGCCGCACCGAAACGCCCCCTATGCGCAGCGTTGGCGCAGACCACAGCATTGCCTGCTTCCTGGACTTGTAATTCCATAGAAAGGATAGGCGCTATGATGCAGTTTTGCCAAAAAATCGACATCCACACCCACATGCTGGATAACGAAAGTCTGATTTCCCAACGGCTGACCGCCAACAAATACATGGGCTTTTCCCGCTGCGTGCTGCTGCCCGTGCCGGAAAACATGAGCATGGGCGGTCCTACCTTTTTTGCGGAGGACGCCTACGCGCTGAGTCGGCGCTACCCCGAACACTTTACCTGGATGTGTAACCTTTGCCCCGACGGAACTGACTTGACCCACGAAAAAGTCAAGCGCTATAAGCAGATGGGCGCTGTCGGTCTGGGCGAGTTCGGCACCCGCATCCGTTTTGATGACCCCAAGATGGATCACCTGTTTGCCGTGTTGGAGCAGGTGCAGATGCCATTTTTGTTCCACATGGCACCCGCCGATGCCGACCCTTATTACGGCATTGTAGACGACCCCCGGCTGCCCGGCTTGGAACGGGCACTGAAAAAATTCCCCAAGCTGATTTTTATCGGACACTCCCAGCCGTTCTGGTTCGAGATGGCGAAAACCGACGTTACCGACCCCGAAACGCGCAATTCCTGTCCCTTTGGCCCCTTTGTCGAGGGGCGCGTTCCGGAGCTTATGCGGCAATATCCAAACCTGTACTGCGATTTGTCCGCCAACAGCGGGCAGACCGCCCTGCTGCGTGACCCCGCCTACGGGCTGGCTTTTGTTAAGGAATTTCAGGACCGCCTGATGTTCGGCACCGACTGGATGTTCCGCGAGGATGCGCCCTGTCACTTTGCCCTGTCGGCGTGGCTGGATTTTTGTGCTGCCAAAGAGCTGCTGCCCTTTGACGCCTACCAAAAGGTCTGCTTCGGCAACGCGGAACGGCTGTTCTTTCAACCCCGATAATCAATACACCCACAAAGAAAAGAGTGTGTTATAATGCGAAAAATTCTACCGTTCAATCAAGGCTGGCAGTTCCGCAAGGACGGCGAAACGTCGTGGCAGACTGTCGACTTGCCCCATACCTGGAACGCCCTGGACGGGCAGGACGGCGGCGATAACTACTATCAGGGTATCGGTTGGTACCAAAAAACCTTTACTGCGCCCGACGCTGCCCAGGTATTTATCCGTTTCGGCGCTGCCAGCAAAATGGCATCGGTGTTCTGTAACGGGCAGTTCGTGGGCGAACATCGCGGCGGTTTCTCCGCCTTCACCATGGATTTGACCCCTTACCTGCACAGCGGCGAAAACGAGCTGACTGTGAAGGTGGACAACCACGCCGATTTGCCTGTCTACCCGGCGCAGGCAGACTTTACCTTTTTCGGTGGTCTGTATCGGCAGGTGGAACTGCTTATCTTTGCGGACAAAGCGCATTTCAATGTTACCGAATACGGTGCCGATAGTCTGCTGCTGACCCCCGACGTCGAGACCGGCACCGTGCAGGCATCGGTTCTGTGTGACGGCGGCGACCGTCTGACATTGATCGTGAAAGATCCAGACGGTACCGTAGTGGCGCAGGAAGAAACCCCTGTCACCGTGCAAAAAACGACGCTTTGTCTTACCGTGTCCGACGTGCAGCTGTGGGACGGCGCGCAAAACCCATGCCTATACACGGCTACTGCCACTTTGTACAAGGACGGCACCCCCATTGACGTGCTGACCGATTCCTTCGGCTTCCGCCGCTATGCCGTCACCGCCGATAAGGGATTCTTCCTCAACGGGAGGTCGTACCCGCTGCACGGCGTCTGCCGTCACCAGGACCGTGAGAATATGGGCTGGGGCATCACCCAAAAGGAACATCTGGAAGATATGGCGATGATTCGTGAAATCGGTGCCAACACGATCCGCCTGGCGCACTACCAGCACGACCCGTTCTTCTACGCGCTTTGCGACCGCGAGGGAATGGTTATATGGGCAGAGATTCCCTTTATTAGCCTGTATATTCCCGACCCTGCCGCCGACGAAAACCTGCTCAGCCAGATGCGGGAGCTGATTCTGCAAAACTACAACCACCCATCCATCTGCTTCTGGGGCGTTGCCAATGAAATCGGCATCGGCGGCGAGAGCGAGGCTATGTTCCACATTGTCCATCGCCTTCACGAGCTGTGCAAGCAGCTTGACCCCAGCCGCCTGACCGGCATTGCCAACGTCGGTATGACCCCCACATCCAGCCGGCTGTTCCGCCTGACCGATGTGACCGCCTACAACGAGTACAAGGGCTGGTATGAGGGCACGGTCGAGGATCATGGCGCGTTCTGTGACGAACGCCACGGACAGATTCCCGATATCCCGATGGCCATCAGCGAATACGGCGCAGAAGCTGTGCTGCGCTGGCATAGCCCCGCCCCCAAAGTTAAGGACTACACCGAAGAATATCAGGCTATCGTCCACGAAAAAGCCTACCGCGCCCTGCAGGAGCGCCCCTATATCTGGGCAACGTGGCTGTGGAATATGTTTGACTTTGCTGTGGACGTCCGCAACGAGGGCGGCGTTCAGGGGCGCAATAACAAGGGTCTTGTGACCTTTGACCGCAAACAGAAAAAGCAGGCGTTCTATTTCTACAAAGCCTGCTGGAGCAAGGAACCGTTCGTCTATATCTGCGGCGAGCGCTACCTCAAGCACACCGCTGCCCCCATGACCGTTAAGGTGTACAGCAACGCCGCGCAGGTCACCCTGCTGTTGAACGGACGCAAGCTGGGTACCGTGCAGGGCGGGCCGGTGTTCCTGTTCCCCAACGTTGTGCTGGATCGCCCCGTCAACGAGCTGATGGCTGTGACCGACACCGACTGCCGCCACAGCCTGATATGGGAGTGTGTTGCTGCCGAGCCGGAGGAATATACCCTGAAAGAAACCAAGTGCTACTCTGAAAATGTGGCGCAATGGTTCAGCCACCTGATTCCGCCCACCGATGTGCAGATTCGCAAGGGGTATCTCTCGATAGATGACCCGTTGGAGGAAGTCTACCGCTATCCCGAAGGCTACCAAATTATTCAGGAACTTGCGGTGAAGCCGCTGCAGCTTGACCACGCTGATCTTGCTGACCGTATGATACAAGGTGGTGCACTAAGCTTCAGCAGCATCTGGAACCACATCAACAAATACCTGCCGGATGAAGCCTATACGCTCATCAACGCAAGGCTTTCGCGTATCAAAAAGACTCAATAAAAAAGCAGAACGGCACCCCATTTGTCAGACAAGTATACGAGTATGCTTGTGCTGGGAAGTGGGGTGCGTTTTCTATATGGCTCAGTGTCTACGCTAATGGCTTTTCTGGTTTTCCTCAAGGGTGAGGGTAGCAACCATGCCAGACCTACCTGACAGAAGAATGTAGCGTAACAGACGTCATATATCGACTTATAGATTCGCAAAGGCTATAAGCAAATCCTTATTGACGAATATGATTTGGGACTTTGATTTTTCATTATTTTGCTTATATAATAGAAACAATCCAATGTACGAATGTACGAAATACACAAATTTTACATCTAAAAAGGAGGAAAAAATGAAACATTTCGTATCACGTGTACTGGCAATCGGTCTTACGGGTTCCTTGTTGTTTACAGGTTGTGCTTCTGAATCTGTTAGCAGCGTCGGCACCTCTGCGAACGAGAGCGTCAGCAGTTCTTCTGAAAGCCAGCATGAACCGGTTACCATTACGCTTTACGCAGACTCTGCAACGAACGGCGCGAACGAGGCAAAAATCGAGGCTTTCCAGAATCTGTACCCTTGGATTACGGTCGACCTGGTTGAGATGCCTGCCGGCGCTTCAGACCGCGTGCGAACGTTAAGTACTGTTCTGCAGGCAAAAGATGACAGTATGGATGCTTTTTTGATCGACTGCACATGGCCGGAAATGTTCGCGTCTGCCGGCTGGCTCGAGCCACTGGATGATGTGTATACCAGTGATGAACTAACCGAATTCAGTGAGGGCGCACTGCAGGGATGCTATGTAGATGGAAAACTGGTATGTCTCCCTACATTTTTAAATACTGGCGCTCTGCTTTACAGAGCTGACCTGCTTGAAAAATACGGGTTTGAACCCGCCAAAACATGGGATGAATTGATCGAACAGAGCAAGGTTGTAATGGCAGGGGAACCTGGCGTCTACGGTTATGCGGCTGCATGGCAAAAAGCGGAAGCTTTAACCTGCTGTACGATGGAGCATATCTGGGGATATGACGGAAACGTTCTGGACGAAAACGGCAACCCGACCTTTGACACCGAAGCTGTAAAAAGCGGCATCAGTTCGATGAAAAAGATTCTGGACGAAGGCGTTGCAATCGACGGTATCCTCGGCATGATGTCTAAGGACGTGAAGGCGGCTTTCTTTGCCGGTCAGGTACTCTATATTCGCGACTGGTCTGCTGCACTTGCCGCTGCCAACGATCCTGAGCAGTCCTCTGTTGCCGGTAATGTAAAAGTGGCACAGCTTCCCGCAGGTACAGACGGAAATGAGCAGTACAACTGCAATGGCGGTTGGAACATTGGTGTTTCTGCTTATTCCTCTCATAAGGAAGAAGCCAAGCTCTTGGTTAAGTACTGGACAAGCGATGATGCAATGCTGATTGGTGCAACGATGAGTGGCAAAATGCCTGCGCGCCCAGCTCTGTACGAGAACAAGGATTTGCTTGCTGCCGATTCCGATATGGCAAAACTATATGATTTTGCAAAGAACTGCCGTAACCGTCCCGGTTCTGCCTATTACGAGGAAGTTTCTGCTGCACTGCAGGAAGGTGTCACCAGCGTACTGATGGGAGAGCAAAGCATCGATAATGCCGTTGCAACGATTCAGGCAAAGGAAGAAGAAATCTACAACCGTTAAGGATAAAAGCAATATGTGCAGCGAAGATGACTTCGTTGCACATATTGCAATTTTTAAAACTATCTATTGATAAGGGTTCTTGGTATGAACAATAAAAAGAGAGTCGCTATGGGATATGTATTTCTCCTGCCAGCGCTGATCTTATTCATGGTAGTTGTCGCATATCCGGTATTCAACACATTGAAAACAAGCTTTTATTCGATTCGTGTTCAAAATATTGCCACGGGCGGAAAATGGGTCGGGCTTGCCAACTATAAACAACTGATTCAAGATCCGAATACATGGGTGACATTAAAATTCACCCTGCTTTTTACGGTGGTTTCGGTTATTTTGGAAACTGTCATCGGCATGGGCTGTGCTCTGATTATGAATATTGGAATGCGTGGTGAGGGTATTGTCCGCGGCTGTATTCTTGTGCCATGGTGTATTCCTACTATTGTATCGGGATTGATGTGGTCCTATATGTTCGCTGAATCTTACGGCATTATTAACCAGTTGCTTCAACAAATCGGCATGGCACCTGTTGCATGGTTGACAAATTCATCCTGTGCCTTTTGGGCAGTTGTTATTTCTGATGTGTGGAAAACTGCCCCCTATATGGGCTTGCTGCTTTTGGCCGGTCTGAAAACCGTACCCCCTGAATACTATGAAGCCGCCTCAATTGATGGGGCAGGCAGCGTTACAAAGTTTTTCCGAATCACGATCCCCTGCATTAAGCCGGTTCTTCTGGTATCCATTATGTTCCGCACAATTTCCAGTTTCCGAATCTATGATCTTATTAAAGTGCTGACAAATGGTGGCCCCGGCTTATCAACTACCAGCCTGACCATGTATACAATGCAACAGTATTTTTCTTTTGGCAACTATGGCTATGGCGCTGCGCTTGCCATGCTTACTTTTGTAGTTTCGTTGGGCATCGCATTCCTGTTTTACGATGGGATGAAGTCTAAGTTGGAGGTGTAATCATGAAGCGAAATATTGGCGCAATCCTATTTTCCGTAATCCTTATTTCGGTGATTACATTTCCGTTCTTGTGGTTACTTCTTGGTTCGTTCAAAACCATGAAAGAACTGTTTTCAGTCCCAATTCGATTTTTTCCGGAACACATCTCCCTGGATAACTACATTGCAGTTTTTAAGGCACAGCCTTTTGGACTGTATCTGTATAACAGCATCGTTATTGCTCTTTTAGGCACCGTACTGGTTGTTGTTGCCTCGGCTATGGCAAGCTATTCGTTGGCGAGAATTCCTATCAAAGGCAAAAAACTGGTATTGATCCTTGTGCTGACAGTCTCCCTGCTGCCCCCTGTTACACTTCTGAATCCCATCTATCAGACAATGAGCAATATCGGGCTGCTTAACACTAAGATAGGTGTGGCCGTTGTACTGGCTGCAATTGAACTCCCTACTGCGGTGTGGTTGTTGACGAGCTTTTTTCAGTCTATTCCCATTGAAATAGAAGAAAGCGCCATGCTTGATGGCGCTTCCATGGTGGGTGGTTTTGTTAGGGTAGTAGTGCCACTGGTAATGCCCGGTGTATTTACTGTTAGCATCATGACATTTCTTGCTGTATGGAATAACTTCATTTTCCCATCTGTGCTGAACCAATCCAAATCGGCAAGAACGGTTACGATTGCACTGACTATGTTTGAAACAGAGACTTATACGCCATGGCACATTATTTCTGCTGCAGCTATTATCGCATCTGTTCCTCTGATCATTGTTGTTTTGCTTTTGCAGAAACGGATCGTTTCCGGTATGATCGAAGGCGGTGTTAAAGGATAGTCTCAGAAATGTTAAAGGGAGGTCTTTCCATTGCCTGCTTTGCGTAATCCATAAAACATTTCATGGGTCGTGTGAGATGACGCTGCTTATTGTATCCAATACAAACCTGCTGAAAATCAGGTGTTTCCAGTTGGCAATAAAGGGGACTCTCAATATACATGGGTGAAACACAGGCAGAGATATACCCCACAAACGCACAGCCAACATTGGCAGCTACAAGAAAATGGGCAAGACCGGGATTAGAGGTTTCCAGTACAATATTCGGTTGGCAGTTATGTTTCTCAAACAGGTTTTGCGTATACTTTCGCAGGTAGCCGGTTTTACCAACTATAAAGGGAAGCGAACAAATATCCTCAAATTTCAGCATGGGGAACGAATGACCATTAGGATCGCGTTGGTAAGGTATGTGAATCTGTGATGGAACGGCCAGCAAAATTTGTTCCTGGTAAATGTTCGTATGTGTAATTGCCGAATTGGATTCGCTATAGCAAAAACCAAGATCGATCGAACCGTTTTCCAGCAGTTCTTCTACTCCGCCGGACTCAACTTCTGTAACGGAAACCTCAATGTTCGGATACTTCTGTTTGAATCCACCTAACAGGTAGGTCAATGTAATAAACGACTTGGTTTTTGTGACCGCGAGGGATAAGTGTCCGGTTCCGGAAAAGCTCCCATTATCCTTAAGCTCTGCCATCATTGTTTGCATAGTGCGATATTCATACAGCATGTTTTGTGCGCTGTCGCGAAATCGCTCCCCGGCTTCTGTAAGGATCAGCGAATTGCCTTTTCGGTAAAACAACTTTGTGTCAAGCTCTTTTTCAAGGTGAATCAGCTGCTGGCTCAATGCTGGTTGCGTAATATAAAGTTCTGATGCGGCCTTGCTGATGCTGTTGAATTTCAATATTGTCAGGAAATATTCTAATTGTAAGAAGTTCATGCTGCCCTCCCGAAGATGCAACCCGGTAAAACTTTATAGAGTTAAAAATATATCGCCACAACGAGCATAATCGCGCAAAATCCACTACAAGAATTATAACATGTTATCAGCCCATCATCAATAAGGAAATCCCGGAAGGAGATATTCTTTATGCTTTATACAACTCTCGGAAGAACCAACCGTAAAGTCAGCAGAATTGGATTCGGAGGCTGTCCTGCAGGCGTAAAAAATTATGTTGAGACATATGACCCCGGCAAAACAGATGATTACGGCGAGGGGGTTCGCGCAGCCAGACGTGCCTACGAATTGGGTATTAACTACTTTGATACCGCCCCCGGCTATGGTAATGGCTTGAGCGAGCAGATCATCGGGGAGGCTCTTGATGGCATCCCCGGAGAGAATCTCTTTATGGCAACAAAAGTACGTTACAATGAAGAACCAGATGTTTTCAAATCGCTTGAAGGCAGCCTGACAAGACTGCGCCGGGAACATATTGATCTTTTGCAGTTACATGGCGACTACTACACAAAAGAGCTGACAGACACACTTTTACAGCCCGGCGGCATGGTAGAACAAATGTGCCGTGCCAAACAGGAAGGTCTTGTACAATATCTTGGTTTTACGGGAGAATGTCAGAATGCTGAGTTCTATCGCCTGATCGATACCGGAATCTTTGATGTCGTTCAGGTACAGTACAATGTTCTGTTTCAGCATCCGTATGATCCGTTTTTCCAATCGGGCAGTATGTATTACTGTGAAGAAAAGGGGATGGGCATTGTCACAATGCGCTCTTTGACTTCCGGTATTTTCCAAAAATGGATGCGGATGATCCAGCCGGATAATACTTTTGACTACTCAAAAGCATTGATCCAGTACGTTTTGTCCAATCCGCTGGTAGATACGGCCTTGTTAGGTATGCGATCTGTTGCACAAGTGGAAGAAAATGTTGCTGTGTGCCTAGATACCGCCCACCGTATTGACCTTGCTGAGCTTCACAAGAGGAAAGTAGACTGATCATGGTTACGTGGAAAATGATTAACCTCGGTCAAGTAAGCAGAAATCAGTTTTGGGGTGAGCCGGATGATGTTGTTCGCCGCCCCGGTATTTGCAACGGAGTCGTTCTGTTTGACACGGAACAAGTCGTACTGGTTGATCCGCCTTATTCTAACGAGGAGATGTTGCGCTGTCTGGATGCACATGCCGGATTAAAGCCAAAAGATATCGATGTTGTATACATTACACATGCTCATTCAGACCACTTCGATGGGATTCACTATTTCCCTGCCGCACGCTGGTGTACCGGGATGGAGGAACGAGACATTCTGGGGAAAATGCTGGATGCAAGGAAGTTAGACGGCAACAAGTTGGAAGGCTTGAGAGAAAAGTTGACGCCCAATATTCAAGTCGTTCCCTTGCCCGGTCATACAATGGGTTCTACAGGGCTGCTTTTTGACGGCCCGGAAGGAAAAGTCCTTGTCGCAGGTGATTCCGTAATGACGCGTGAGTTTTTTGAACATCAGAAGGGCTATTTCAAAAGCGAAAGTCAAGCTGCCTCAACAAAAACGATCCAATGGATTTCCAAACATACCGATATTGTTGTTCCCGGACACGACAACTACTTTTTTGTCAACGCATACAAATTCAATTGAAGGAGATATCAAATGAAAACTATCACATGCCCAAGCAAAGAAGTTCCTGTTATTGCAGAGACGCAGGTCTTAGTCGTAGGAAGTGGTCCTGCGGGTATTTCTGCAGCTGTTGCCAGCGCTCGCTGCGGGGCAAAAACCATGCTTGTTGAACGGTATGGCTGTTTTGGCGGCGCACTTTCTGTAGGTCAGGTCGAATCGTACACTTGGTACTTTAATAAAAACACATATACTGCACAGGGCATTTCTAAAGAAATTGAAGACCGCATGATTAAGATAGGTGGCGTACAGGATGATGACCGCGGTTGTGGGCACTTTTTGAATCCGGAAAAATACAAATATATGCTCGATTGCTGGATTCAGGAAGAAGGTATCACACCTCTGCTGCACACCCTTGTGGTTGATGTAATTATGGAGGGCAAAACCGTCAAGGGTGTTATCGTAGAGAACAAGTCTGGACGCGGTGCCATTTTGGCAGACCGCATTGTTGATGCCACAGGTGACGGAGACGTTGCGGCTCTTGCTGGAGCTGCTTATGAGAAAGGCGAAAATAACAACGGCAAGGTGCTTCCTGTCACTATGGTTTTTGGTGTGTCAGGCGTTGACACCAAAACCTTCCGTGATTATATCGAAAGCCACCCGGAGATGACGAATCCTGATACACATGGTTTGAAACTTCCGTTTCGGCGTGCAAAGGCTGACGGGAAATGGCCGGTAGAGCGTGATGGCGGTGCATGGAAAGAGCTTACCCCCACGGGTGAATTTACCAGTCTGAATCTTACGCTTGAAAACGGGATTGATGGAACCAATGTTTGGGACCTGACGCACGCAGAGATTCAGGGACGTCAGCAGGTTATGTGGGCTGTCGACGTACTGCGTAATTATGCAAAAGAAATGGGTTTTGCCAATTGCTCGTTGCGTTCGATTGCTGGTCAGATTGGCATTCGTGAAACGCGCCGTATCCAGGGTGGTTACAGCATCTGCCGCAGGGATGTGCTGGGGCATTCCGAGTTTGACGATTCAATAGGTGTATACACCACATTTATCGACGGAGAAGTTGTATCAAAAGATGATGCTCACTTCCAGCTGCCTTACCGTATGATTCTCCCCAATGGTATCGAAAATCTTAGCGTTGCCGGACGTTGCGCATCGTGTGATGATGATGCTATTCAGACTGTCCGCATGATGGTTTGTTGTGCTACCACAGGTCAGGCTGCCGGCACTGCCTCTGCGTTGTCGATAAAAGATGATGTCGTTCTGCGAGATCTCGACATCCACACTTTGCAGAACCAGCTGGTTGCCGATGGTGTACGCATCCGGTAAGGCTCGTTTATTACTTAAAAAAGAAGGAGGATACCATGGAAATTGTAGTTTTGGATGGATATACAGAAAATCCTGGTGATCTGTCTTGGGATGCGGTTAAATCCTTTGGCACCCTTACGGTTTATGACCGAACCCCGGCAGATGATGCCATTATCTGCAAACGGATTGGTAATGCCGATATTGTTATTACCAACAAAACGCCCATCAGTGCCTATGTGATTGCTTCTTGTCCTTCCATTAAATTCATCAGCGTTCTGGCAACCGGATACAATGTTGTTGATACTCATGCAGCTGCGAAAGCAGGTATTCCGGTATCCAACATTCCTACCTATGGTACAATGGCTGTTGGTCAGTTTGCTATTGCCATGCTGCTTGAAATTTGCCACCATATTGGTGCGCACAACGATGCAGTCCATCAGGGACGTTGGGGAACGAATCCTGATTGGTGCTTTTGGGACTCGCCGCTTATCGAGCTTGCGCAAAAGACAATCGGCATTATTGGTTTTGGGCGCATTGGTCAGACTACAGGACGCATCGCCAAGGCTCTTGGCATGAACGTCCTTGCATATGACAGCCATCCAAATGATGTTGGCAGAGAAATCGCCGATTATGTGGAACTTGATGAGCTTCTTCGGCGTTCTGATGTGATTTCCTTGCATTGTCCTCTGTTTCCCGAAACGAAGGGAATCATTTGCGCAGAAAACATTGCAAAGATGAAGGATGGCGTTATTGTTCTTAACAACGCACGCGGCGGTCTTATTGTGGAGGCGGATTTGGCATCCGCCTTGCACAGCGGGAAAATTTACGCTGCAGGATTGGACGTTGTCTCTACTGAGCCGATTCAATCGGATAGTCCGTTGCTTGCTGCCCCAAACTGCATAATCACGCCGCACATTTCCTGGGCACCAAAGGAATGCCGTCAGCGCATTATGGATATGACAGCTGATAATATTCAGCACTTTATCTCCAGTGCGCCAATCCATGTTGTAAACAGGTGACTGCAATGACTATGCGCGATAAAGCTGAGTGCATCATGCGCGAATCCATTCAACGAGTTATGCCCGGCCCTGCAGTGACCACAGCACTTCAAAATTGCAAATTCTCCGAGGGCAGGCTTTACCTTGTTGCTGTTGGCAAAGCGGCATGGGAAATGGCGAATAGTGCCGTTCAGTGCCTTGACAAAAAGGTGTGTGCAGGCATTGTGCTTACGAAATACGGTCATGTACAGGGGTCTATTAAAGATGTCGTTTGCTATGAGGCCGGTCATCCTGTCCCTGACGAGAACTCACTTCGAGGAACGCAGGCTATCCTTCGGATGGTAACAGGATTGGAAGAGCGAGACACCGTCCTTTTTCTTCTGTCTGGTGGAGGATCCTCTCTTTTTGAAAAACCGTTTATTCCTTTGGAAGAACTGCAGGAAATCACAGCGCAACTATTAGCCTGTGGTGCATCCATCACCGAAATCAATACCATTCGCAAGCATCTTTCTCAGGTAAAAGGTGGTCGATTTGCTGTCATGTGTAAGCCTGCTCACGTTAATTCCATCATCTTATCAGATGTGATTGGTGATCAAATCGACATGATTGCCTCAGGTCCAACCTGCGGGGATTCCTCTACACGCGCAGATGCCATTGCTATTGTTGAGAAGTACCACCTCGCTCTTTCACCATTGGCACAAAAGACGCTTCAACTTGAAACCCCGTCTGAAGTACCAAATGTTACAAACACAATCATTGGCTCTGTTTCTAAGCTTTGTGAATACGCTAAAGACGTTTGCACTACGCTGGGGTATGATGTGACAATTCTTACCGACCGTTTGACTTGTGAGGCACGTGAAGCAGGGAGGTTTCTGGGATCAATTGCACTAGCACATGCTAATACCTCTGAACATCTTGCTTTTCTTGCAGGAGGCGAAACCGTTGTCCACCTAATGGGGAAGGGTCTGGGTGGACGAAATCAAGAAATAGCACTAGCAGCTGCCAGTCAGATAGAAGGCATTCAAAACGTCGCTGTGTTCTCTTTTGGCAGTGATGGAACAGATGGTCCAACCGATGCTGCAGGCGGATATGTGGACGGGAAAACGTCCCGGTTGGTGGATATAGATGCCGCCTTGCAAGCAAGTGATTCCTATCATGCATTACAAAAGAGTGGCGGACTACTGGTGACAGGACCAACAGGAACAAATGTTAATGATTTGGCTGTGGTCTTGATTAACTAATGATTTAAACATCCTCGATTGCCTGTAGGTGGAATAACTGATTCCTTGCTCCCGGCGCCATTCCTTTTACTGGAACACCTGAATTGCGGCACTCCACAATGCGCTGTTCCCACTGCGCTCGACTTACTGCCCGTTTCATCTGACTCACTTGCATGGCTACGACTCCTCCTTGAGCCTTTTCAGGAATCCCTGACAATTACCAGGAATTCTCGGTAATTCTTGATACCCTTATTACCTCACAGGCACCGTTGCTTTCACAGGACGTCATTTATTATGCATTTGTGTTTTATTTTAACAATGTTTAAATGCGAACAACTTTATTCAATATGTTCCATATTTTTGAAGCTCGCCTTTTAGCGAAACAGCATACTTATGTGCCCGACCTAAAGCATAGTAATGATCCTGAAGATAACGGCTGATAGTTCTTGCTTTTCGCAAATATCCAAGATATTGTCCTCTATTTTTCAGGTAGAGGTTTAAATATGTCCATCCAAGAAGGGTAGTACATTGATAGTAGCTCTCATTGACAGCTTCATTCATATATCAAATGCGAGCATTTTCATCATGAACACGCAATAACGCGCGCAAATGCGACCAATTAAGATTTTGCACACGCGTGTGCAAAATCTCGGCATCAGGTAAATAGAGATAAAATCTACGGTAATAATGGAGATTACGCTTAGAATAGCCTTCACCGAACTCCTTTGTCAGTTCATCGGACAGGACTGAAATCAGTCGCTTCCCATATTCTGCACGCTCTGCACCATTCTGTTATTCCTCCACAATGCGTTTTCCGATATTCCAATAGGTCATAACCATAGCACGGTTGGCGGCATTATAGGCAACATTTTGACCTGCCGTAATCAAGGTCTTAATGTCTGATATGGAACGAGATTGTTATCCATAGGGAAGTCCCCTCCGTCTGAAGATTTTTGATGAATCATTGTCATAATTATAGCAGATGTTTCTCAACTTGTCAGCAATAAAAACTATTTTAGTTGTGGATAGATGGTTACAGGAATTGATGGTTTTAAGGAGCGGTACAAGGCAGGGAAGATGACTATGACATTTTAGAAAAATCAGGCTGAAACAGCATAAAATTGTGAACATTTTGTAAACTCTCGAACCTCCTGCGCAGATTTTCTCGGGTTAGCTGACTTCTTATAGTATAGGGGGATAAATTCCTCCTGACATAAGAATAGCGTCCTCTGTTGTACCGCATTGGGGAAGCAGCGCCAAGACCGAGATCACGCGAGCGTGCCAAGATGCGAGAGAACATACCGCACTGCCGAAAGGCGGGGCGGGGCACAGCGCCGGGAAGGGTTGCCTGTCTGGAATGGCAGAGGGAGAGAAACGCACAGCTATAACGACAGATCGTGCCGTGGAAGATGCCGAATCATCCTCCACGGCATTTTTGTGCCGTTATGGCGGGGTACATTTCACAGGGCAGAGGCAAAAAGGTAGAATACGGGTGGGAGGTCGAGTCTATGCAATACGATATCGAAAACTATAAACGCAGACCAAGAACCGTGGCGTTCTACGGACGTGTTTCGACAGAGCACGAACAGCAGCTATCCGCGCTGAGCAACCAGATGGACTGGTATATCAAGCTGGCGCAAAATAATCCGAACTGGCACGTCGTGGCCCGCTACATCGATGAGGGCATCACCGGCACGCAGATGAAAAAGCGCCCCTCTTTTATGCAGATGCTGGAGCACGCAAAGCAGGGCAGGTTTGACCTGATCGTGACCCGCGAATTGTCCCGCTTTGCCCGCAACACGGTAGATGCCCTGAACGCCACCCGTGAGCTGAAGCAATACGGCGTGGAGGTCTATTTTGTCAATGACGGCATCTGGACCATGGACGGCGACGGCGAGGTTCGCCTGACAATTATGGCAAGCATTGCGCAGGACGAGAGCCGCAAAACCAGTGAGCGCGTGAAGGCGGGGCAAAAAATCAGCCGCGAAAAAGGGGTTCTGTACGGAAACGGCAATATCCTCGGTTATGACCGAATCGGTAAGAGCTACGTTATTAACAAGGAACAGGCGGTGACGGTGCGCAGAATCTACGAACTGTATGCGGGAGGAATGGGAGAACAGGGCGTCGCTGACACCCTGATGGCAGAAGGACGCAAGGACGGCGGCGGAGGCTGCACATGGACAGCCAGCAAGGTGTCGCGTGTACTGCGCAAACCCACCTATAAAGGCTACATTACCTACAACAGGTCGCACACGGAGAATTTCCTGGACCACAAGCGCGTGAACCACGCGGAAAAGGACTACACTTTGGTAAAAGGAGACTTTGAACCCATTGTGTCGGAGGAACTGTGGAACACCTGCAATGAGCTTCGCACCAAGCGCGCAGCCTGTTTGATGGACAGCAGCGGCAGAAAACACGCGTATGGCAAATCTTTTCCCCAGAACAAGTGGACAAAACTTCTGTACTGCGACTGCGGTGCGCCAATGCGGTGCGAGGGAATTGATAAAAAGGCAAACGGCATCTTAAATATGCGGTTTATCTGCTCTGCCACCAAGAGAATCGGTAGAAAGACCGAAAAGCGCTATGGCGTGCCCTGCCCGAACCCGTATGCCTCTGAGTGGAAGTTGGAGCTGATGGCACGGGAGGTGTTTCGCACGGTATGGAAGGACCGCCGCACGGAGGTGCTGAAAACTGTGCGGGCGGTCAATACGTATCTGGGTGTCAATAAAACAGACACCGAGGCAGAGCAGCTGATGAGCCAACGCGAGATGTGGAATAGAGCCTATGATGCACTGGCGCTGGAGAGAGTGGAAAAAAGGCTGGACTTTGCCGAATTCGTGACCAAAAGCAACGAAATCGCTGCCCATATAGCGGAGATCGACAAGGCTCTCATGGAATTGTCCCACACCGCGGAACCGGTCAACAGGTTTGACGTGGAGAAGATAGAGGCGGTTCTGTCCGAGAGAATTGCGTATCCGGAAGGAAAAATTGACCCCGATGCGCTGAAAAACTACGTTGCCCGCATTATCAAAAGCAACGATCGGTATGTCTGGCTGCTCTCTCTTGCTGAACGCCTACGGCCGGAGCAGACGCAGAAAATCGCCATGATGCAGATGGTGACGTACAATGGCAACGCCATCGGCAACGAAGAAAAGCCGACGTCGGGAAAAACAGAAATCCCCGATATGGAGTTTTTGCGGCGGGGTCAAAACGGGTTTATCCTGAATGCGACCAGATACAGGCGGGCGCGATTGACAGAGCGGTTGTTTGCATCGGAAACTGCCCTGCCGAACGAGCCCATTCCGCTGCTGCAATTTGAAATCGACTACCCGATGGCATATCAATACCAGAAAGAACAGGGCTCAGCCACACATCCGGGACGGTGGCAGAATCTTGAGGTGGAAGTGTACTTAATTTGAAACTTGCTGATTTCGATGAAAAATTGTACGATATGATGCGTATCTGCGGGACGAGGGGCGCAGCGATATTTGGATCTACGGCATTGCGTTCTACAAAAAAAGATGTAAAGTAGCAGCAGAAAAAATGCTGTGAGCCCAAAGCCTCGGAGAAGTCCGAGGCTTTTTTGCTGCCCGGCAGCAGCAAAGTGTACATTTCAGCAGCTATGCAAAAAGTTGTATAGTAGTGGGGAAGGAGGGATGCATATGAATTTCGAATCCGATTCCTTGGCGGCGCGCCGGCGCAAGGTAGTCTTTTACGGGCGCGTATCGACCGAAATGGAAGCCCAGATTGCCGCGTTAAAGAACCAGATAATCTGGTATCAACAGCTTGCCGAAAGGCATCCGGAATGGACCGTCGTCACGATGTATGAGGACGAGGGAATCTCCGGCAGAAGCATCAATAACCGCCCCGGCTTTATGAAGATGCTGACGGATGCAAAAAAGAGAAAGTTCGATTTGATCGTAACCCGTGAGGTTTCGCGCTTTGCCCGAAATACCGTGGATGCGTTGGTTGTGACCCGCAAACTGAAGACCTACGGCGTAGAGGTCTATTTTGTGAATGACGACATCTGGACGATGAGCGGCGACGGTGAACTTCGCCTGACCATTATGGCAAGCCTGGCACAGGAGGAAAGCAGAAAATTCAGCGAGCGCGTGAGGGCAGGCATCAAAATTGCCCAAGGCAAGGGGAGATACTTTACCGGGTGGAGACCGTATGGTTACACCAACGATTCCGCAAATAAGACCCTTGTTGTCCGTGAGGATGAGGCGGAGGTCGTAAGGCGAATCTATGCGATGCATGCCGCCGGAATCGGCAGCACCTCCATTGCGAAAAGACTGACAGAGGAAAGAATACCCAACTATGCCGGAGAATTTCAGTGGAAAGAAGGGCAGGTATACGATATCCTCAGAAATCCGATTTATAAAGGGTACAAGACGACCAACAAGGAACATGTGTCCGACTACCTGTCGCAAACCATTATAAAACACGACAGGAGCGAGTACGTCTATGTGAAATGCGATTTTGAACCGATTATCCCCGAGCAGGAGTGGGAAGCCTGCCAGCGACGCCTAAAAAGAGCCAGCGCATTCTTAGATGGCGGTGTTTCCGAGGCGTATCTGTACGGCAAAAGTGAAAGTCGGGACAAATGGGCGTGCCGGATGTTCTGTGCCTGCGGTGCGCGTATGAGGGCTGCTTCGAGAAACAAGGCGCACGAGGCAAACTATCTCTGCTACCGCAAGCTCAAAAGCAGACGGGCGGACAAAAGCAAGCCCATGCCTGCATGGCAGCGCGTTGACTGCAATGCCTCTTACGTTGCACAGTGGAAGCTGGAACTGATGGCAAAAGAGATATTTCAGCAGGTTTGGAAAGATCACAAGCAGGAGATTCTAGACTATTATCGTGAGGAAAACGAGAAAAATGCAATCAGCCCGGACCATTCGGAAGAAATTGAGAAAAAGAAGCAGCTGATTGAGAAAACGCAAAATGACAGGCAGGAAGTGGACAGCATGTACAGGCAAAACCTGATCCCGCTGTCGACCTATCAAAATATCTGCGACAGGTATGACGCCTGTATTCGGCACGCGTAGGAGGATCTGGCGGCGCTGGAAAGCAAACCGAGGTTCTACGATTTAAAGAAAATCGAGGAATCCCTGAACTGGGAAGAGCTGTTTCCGGATGGATATGTCAGCCGCGAATTTCTGGATCGCTTTGTGTCGCGAATCTTTGCGGTCAATGCGCAACGGTTTGTCTGGGAGCTGAACCTGTCGGAAAAAAACTATTCGATGGAATGCGGCGTAATAGGCACCTTTCGGTTCCCTTACGTTACGACACAGGAATTGGAGGAAAAACCGGCAGCCGATAAAAAACGACGGGGGAAAAAGAAAGGGGATGATGAGAGGAAAAAACACCAAAATCAAAGGACCGTATCCTCTGACGGACTCTATCTAAAAATGATTCGTGGGGACATTCCTACGCACATTTGGGCACAAGCAGACCCCTGCATGATTGTGTGCAGGTTGCTATCAAGAGCCCCCGCAAGCAATCTTGCTTACCCTGCCTGATATGCGCCCAGGGCAATGGGCTAGACCTGGTTAATCTGTTCATAAGATAATGATTCCCCAGCCGCGGGCAACGGCGGCAGGAAAATTTTTATGCCCGAATGATGGAAATACCGCGCTCCGATAAAATCACAAAACAAAAAGTGCCCACCCCACATGCGGCGGATGACATGCCGTTGTGGGATGGGCACTTTTTGATTGTTGGCAAATGTTCTGAGGGAAAGGTGAGAAATGTGAAAAAATATTTTATTCATGCACCCGCTTGGAATGGCGGGTCTTTTCAAGATCTTCCTGGCGGAGCTATTCTTAGGGCAGCACCGCACAATTCCCGCCTAACGGCTCAAGCACCGCTCCGGCGGCTGCGGCACGG
>ERZ1034876.147-NODE-147-length-47519-cov-7.432559_pt1 | contig 47519 bp, 56 predicted proteins | sample MGYA00520698_ERZ1034876 | MGnify/ENA primary metagenome ERZ1034876 (study PRJEB33766, sample SAMN09781723) | gut metagenome | biome: gut microbiome | host: Homo sapiens | place: Madagascar | study: EMG produced TPA metagenomics assembly of the PRJNA485056 data set...
AGTGGTTTGGTTTCTCCAAGATGGAGATACTTACACCAGACGAATTGGTGGAAAGGATCAACAGGGGATAAGAAAAAAACAGAGTTCTCTATTGAGTATGGAAGAACTTTTCAGATATTATTTGGAGAATATTATTATTATTCGTATCGGTACAGGCTTACGCTATCTATGGCTACGCTTTGTAAGGCATTGCAAGATTTCTTACCGAACCCTTTATGAAGGTAGTAAATTGAAAAAAACAACAGAATTATCTAATTTTGATAATGGACAGTATGGTGTTTTTGGTGGGATTAGGTAAACTTATAAAACGCATTTGGAAGAAGAAAACATACAGATGGTTGTCATATGCCATTTGTATAATTACATTCTCCACGTTATATGATTATATTCACAATATTATTACACATACCATCATTTGTATCCCAATGTGGATATGGGGTATTATTCCAGTGGTAACAATCCTCATATTCTTTGCTAAATTTGGGATTAAGAAAAAATCTATATTTCTTCACGTTGTATTGGGATGTTGCTTTGGAATAGTGGTTACTGGTGTTTTGTGTGTCTTGTTCTATACAACAAATTATTGGTTCACCAGTTCCCATACGTACCATCTTGACGCATACGTTGTTGGTAAGAGATATATTCAAAGACGTGGTGGTTATCGTAGTTGGGGACTTTCAAAATACTACGTGAACTTGAAATTTATAGACAACCAAGAAACATTTCGTCTGGATGATTCAAAAGTTTTCAAAAAAATCAATCAAGGCGATTCTGTATGTGTCACCTTTGTTAAAGGTCTTTATGGTATAAACATTATCAAGGATATATCTCCTAAAAACAAATAATTAATGCAATATAAAACATTCGCTGAAAAAGAAGCAGACAATGGAGAAAAGATTTTTAAGGATTTTAATAATTTTATAAATATGAAGATTAAAACATTATTTAAGACAATTTTTTGCGCAGGATTAGTTTTAACTCTTGTTTTGTATCTATGCCATTTATACGGCAACTATATAGAAAAAACACAGGAGCCTATTACTGGTTATACATATAATGGATTTGAGGAAAAAAGTAACTATAAGAGTTCAAATATAATTCTTATAACCTACAAATCAAAACAATATGTATTACATACGGGAAATCGAGTCTTAGACAAGATAAAGTCTGGTGATTTTCCTAAATTATACTATTCTTCAAAAACTGATTATCTTTTTTTGAAGGAGATTACTTACCTGTAGGTTATGCCAAAGCTGCCTTATTGTTCACTTTTGTCTTTCCGATTATTGGTACACTAATATGGAGAAAAGAACTTAATAATGATATTCGCACAATGTAAAATGTCAAGGGCAACATGATGCCATCAATTTACTACATGGGCAACCGCCGCACGGAAGACATCGTTCACCTACAACTCACTCGACAACGTGCTCAACAAGCTGAAGGCGAACATGGCGGAGGAAGGCAAGATGATTAACTACCATCGGCTGACGGGTATCAGTAATCCCGACCATCCGGGAAACAACGTCATAGAATACTGAGTATTACTTTTAACACGTCTTCTTGATAAAAATATATTTATGATAACAGTTACATTTTTGTATATTTGTGATAGTTTGGGAAATTTTATTTGACTATCAACGAATTATATTCAACTCGCATGAGAACGGGCAACGGATAAGAAAATGCCAGACTGTTCAGAATCACTATATTCCTCATGCTTTCAAATAACTCTTTATCTTGATGCAAAGATAGTGCTTTTTCTGAGAATACCGGAATTTTTCAGGCATAATCTCATCATGAATTTATGAAATAATCCATATCGGACAGAACAGCCATACCGCAGCCGAGTCCCCCTAACTCACAGGCAAAGGTAATTCGTGTCCTGCTCGTACAATGCAAGGTCAAGCCCTCCGGGTGTCGTGGAAAAATCATCCTCGCCCGGAGGGCTTGCGGTATTTTTCCCGCCAACCTTGCATGTACGGGACACGACCTTTTACAGCCTGTAGTTACGGGAACTCCGGCCCCGAAAAGCCGGACTAACAAAAATCAATTGTTATGTTACAGCAGGCGACAAAAGAAAAGTACAGTATCGAAACACTCAGGGAACGGAATGTTTCATACGACCATGAGCACGGGCTGACACAGAAAGATGTGGATATGGCCAACAACTATGTTGAACTCATCGAACGGACACGTTCGGAGATTACACCGCAAATCGGAGACAGACTGGTCTATGTGACCGAAGATGGGGATTATTACGGCAACGCCCTCATTGAGAATTTGCACCATACAAAGGAAGGGCATCTTTCAATATGCGAACAGCCGTATGTGCCTTTCGTGTGGGAACAAGACAGAAATATCCGTCTGAGTGTCAGCGGAGGGGCATTTCACGTAGTGAATCCGAAGGATATGAAATTCCTGAAATGGACGGAAGGCGCATTCAAGGACTGGGGATGGTGCGGCGCGTGTGCCAACGGTGCAGTGACATTCATAGCCAAAGTGCCGCTATGGTTCTATGCCGAACCTAACCCAAAGTACGGGAACTTCACTACCGAAACTTACCGAAAATTCTACCTCACCAAAGACACAAGCGGATCCGCAAGAAATCTCTCCCAAGGATTCGATGCAGCTTTCAGTGATGAAAAAGAGTTCCAACAATTCCTGAAAGATTACGAGGGAACGGTATTCAAAGGCAACTGGGAAAACAACATAGTGGTATGGTGCTTCCGTCGGGAATATGTCTTCCTTCCTCTTGCCGAATGGGAAAAGATTGATGCTCCGGCCGAAGAACGGAGGCTCAACTTTTATCCCGAACAGGTGAAGATTGTCAAGGACATGGAAAAACACATCACCTGCTTCTACCGAATCAAATCACAGAACTTCTAACACTTAAAAATCCAACAGATATGCAAACGACAACAGCAACTAAGGCCAGCGCTCCCGACCTGCTTTCCGGTATCCTGAGCGTGCAAGTGAGAAACGAGGACAAGATTACGGAGCAAGACCGGATCTATTGTCAGAACCAACAGGACATGCTTTACAAGACACTCGACCAGATTGACCGCTGGTACGCCATCTTCAAAGAAGAAGCGGAACAATACCGGGAGGAACGCAAGTTCCACTACGAGGAGAACGGCAAGGTTTCCATGCGTGATTTCTATTCTTACCATAACGACAGGGACGACTATTCGCACAACGAGTTCAAACCGTTCGATATCCTCAATGATATGGTTGACAAGAACTGTAATGCCAACATGAATTTCGCCAGCCGTATCATCTCTTACTTCAACAAGACATATAATGTCTCTGTCCCCGTACCGGAAATTGAGAAAAATACCCTTCCGATGGGCTTCCGTCCAATCTATGAAACCTACGTGGATGCAGTCATAGAACATCTGGGCGGCAAAAGTTTTCGGGAAACGGCAGAAGAGGAACTGTTGAACAGGTTTTTGAAAGTAGTCCGTCCATCATGTTGGAGCAAGGTCAAGCCGGAACTGAAGAAAGATAAAATCACATTCCCTGAAATTCTGAGATTTGATGAGTTCTATCTGTCATACAACCGTAATCAAGTTCATTACAACTATAGGAGCGACATAGAAACCTTCTGTGAAGGTATCGCGTTCGGTGCCGATGACACTATTCATGGTTCAAGCAATATGATTACCGGTTTCCATGCTGACAATGTTGATGTTTCCGGCTGGTATGACCTCACGACTACCAACGCCGAGCAAATCCGGTTTTACAAGAACGGCCGCATAGATGTCAAGTTCAAGGACAGTACGGCAGCCGAAAGCTGTTTCAAGCGTCTCCGCCTTGATGAAATCACGCTAAGAGAGAACTGACCATGAGAAAAACCCACAGCACCCCGTAAGCCGATCCTTGCGGGGTGCTTTCATTTTCAACCGTAAACAACCGACAGAATATGTATGCCATCATTCCCCAACAGATACCGCAAGGTATGCGTGCCGAGATTAACGAGAAGATACTTTTCGCCATAGACTCCGGCAAGGACCTCATTCCGGCGGAGAGCATCTATAACTGCTACACCGGCATCGGAGGGCTGCACAACCTCAGGCAGTCCGATTTCGCCAACTACAACGAGTACGCCGAGGCGAAGAAGGAGTTCGAGATGGGACAGTTCTTCACCCCGTATGAAGTGTGCAGGACCATGGTGGATATGCTGGGTCCTACCTCTACGGAAATGATACTTGATATGTGCTGTGGTATGGGTAACTTTTTCAACCATCTGCCCAACCAGCACAATGCCTATGGCTTCGACATAGACGGGAAAGCAGTTGCGGTTGCGAAGTATCTCTATCCGGATGCACATATAGAAAAATGCGACATCCGGCAGTATTATCCGGACCAACGCTTTGATGTTGTCATCGGCAATCCACCTTTCAACCTGAAATTTGATTACAAACTCTCGCAGGAGTATTATATGGACAAGGCATACGACGTGCTCAACCCGGCTGGAATCCTGATGGTCATTGTGCCCGGCTCGTTTATGCAGAGTGAATTTTGGGAGAAAACACGTGTCGCCAGTATCAATAACAACTTTTCCTTTGTCGGACAGACAACACTGTCTCCGTCAGCCTTTGCCTCCGTCGGAGTCCGCGACTTCAACACGAAAATCATGGTATTCCTGCGCAAATCGGTTCATATCGAGATGCAGGCTTACAATCTGGAGGAATTCATAACGGCGGAAGAATTGAAGAACCGTATCAGTGAGGCAAGGGCGATGAAACATAGGCTCCGTTTCGACCTGATGCGCGAGACAAACAGGATAGACAAGGAAGAACTTGAACAGTTCGAGTACAGACTTGCCAAGTACATGTACGAGCTGAAGGCACACGCCAAACTGAACCGGCATATTGACAAGGCGGAAGCATTGGTCACGAAGTTCCGTAACCAGAAACCGCCGGAGAACGCCACACGGGAACAAGTCGCACAATGGGAGAAGAACAAGCTTACCCCGAATAAGGTACTTGCCGTCATCCGCAAGTACATCACCTCGCAGAATGTCGTGCCACGCAAGGAAGTGGCACTGGTAAAGACCTCATACGGGTTCAAACTGAAACAGTACGCCCCACGACTGTTAGACAAGGTTTCGCACAAGGCGGCAGGCATCAACGACCTCGTGTTGGGGCGCGCCGAACTGCCCATGCCGGAAATCCTAACGGAAAAGAACATGCGTGAAATCCATGTGGCAGAGAAGCTGATCCGTAGGAAACGCAGGCAATATGAAATCCAGAACCGGCAGTTTTCCGACATGAAGCCGGACACCCGACTGGCGGAATACCTTGACAGAGCGACATTCATCAACAAGGACGGTGACGTATGCGAGTTCACCGCACTCCAGAAGCACGACTTAAACCTCGTTTTGCAGAAACGCTATGCGCTGCTTAACTGGCAGCAGGGATCGGGCAAGACAGCGGCGGTCTATCACCGTGCCAAATACCTGCTCAAATTCCGCAAGGTACGGAACGTCATCATACTGGCTCCCGCCATTGCCACGAACATGACATGGATACCCTTCCTCTCCATAAACAGGGAAAGGTTCAGGATTGTACGGAACAATGCCGACCTTGAAACCGTACCGGAAGGCGTGTTCATTGTGCTCTCCACCTCCATACTCGGCAAACTGAAACGGAGGATGGCAAAGTTTGTCAAACGCTCCTCAAGAAAACTGTGCCTCGTTTTTGACGAATCGGACGAGATAACCAACCCGTCATCACAGCGCACAAGGCATATTCTCGGACTCTTCCGCAGGCTCAAGTACAAGATACTTGACACGGGCACGACCACCCGGAACAACATCGCGGAACTTTACAGCCAATTTGAGCTATTGTACAACAACTCCATAAATATGATTTGCTGGAGCAGTCGGGTGTACCACGAGAACAGAGACAAGGAGATAGAGGAAGAAAACAACCCGCATTATGGTGAACCGTTCTCTGCTTTCAGGGGGCACGTGCTTTTCCATGCCTGCCACTGTCCCGGAAAATCCACCGTGTTCGGCATAGAGAAGCAGAATCAGGATGTCTATAACAGGGAGGAACTTGCAGAGCTTATCGGGAAAACCGTCATCACCCGCAAGTTCAGGGACTTTGCCGGCGAGAAGTACAAGATACGGACACACACCGTCAGCCCTGCCGACGGCGAACGCGAGGTTTACCGTGTCATCATCGAGGAGTTCTGCCGTATCTGCGAGCTGTATTATAACAGTACGGGTGACACGAAGAAGGATGCCGGACTCAGGCTTATACGGCAGATCAAGTTGCTTATCAAGGCTTGTTCAGTCCCCCACCTGATAGAGGGCTATTCCGGTGACGGGATTCCGAAAAAGACAAAGTACATCGAGAAACTGATACGGAAGATTCCCGGCAAAGTGGCTGTCGGCTGTACGTCCATAGCCGCATTTGACCTCTACGAGAAGTATCTCGAAGAACAATTCCCCGACAGACCGGTATTCGTGGTTAAAGGTGACGTGGCTTTCAAGAAACGGCAAAGCATCGTGACGGAATTCGACTCCACGGTCAACGGCATACTGGTCTGCACGCAGCAGAGCCTGAGCAGTTCGGTGAACATACCCACCTGCAACGACGTGATACTCGAATCGCTCCAATGGAACATCCCGAAGATGGAACAGTTCTATTTCCGTTTCATACGCCTTGACTCCAAGGAACTGAAAGACGTGCATTATGTCACCTACAAGGATTCCGTGGAGCAGAACCTGATGGCGTTGGTACTTACCAAAGAACGGCTGAACGAGTTCATCAAGACCGGAGAAGTGAAGGAGCAGTCCGAAATTTTCGAGGAGTTTGACGTCACCATATCCGTCATCGAGAGCCTGCTGGTCAGGGAACGTGACAGCGAGGGGAAGATACACATCAGCTGGGGAAGCCAGCGAATAATGAGTTAAAACAATGGAAAAACTTATGAGAACCGCAGATTACATTCCACAGGCAAAGGTAGCCCGCACCCTTTTCCGACAGAGCAAGGTCAGGCCGCGGGCGGTTTTCGGGCAAATCATCCTCGCCGGAGGCTCCGGTATTTCCCCGAAAAACCCTGCACTGCCGGGGCGCGGACCTTTATACGCCTGTGGAATGGAATCCCCGGTTCCGCATCATAAACCGTAATGAAGAATATCATGGACTTGAATCAGGCAGAAGTGGCAGTGACCACACAGCATCTCATAGACACGAGGCAGGAAAAAGACAGCCTGCTGCAAATGGCCGATTTCGGCGACATGGGGGAATTCCTGTGTACCTGCTCCGAACTGTTTCCGGAAGAGGAAACCTCGGAATACAGGTACACGAGATGGGAGGACATTCCGGACTCGCTCATCAACAGGGAATGGCTGTGTCCAAACTTTTTTGAAATAAGGGAAGCGATGGAACAATTGGAAGAACCCGACAAGGATTACTTCTTCGACTGGTGTGACCGTTACGGGCACGACATCGGCACGGAAGACCCTCACCTGCTGGTGGCGCATTATATCGAACTCTTCGGGAATGCGACCTATATAGATGACGAGCCTTGCCCGGACAGCGGGGATGACAGCCTGCTGTACTACCCGGGCATATCGGGTAACTATTTCGAGCCGGGCATTCCCCGATTCGAGATATTCGATGACAATTACGACTAAAAAATACACGCTTATGAATATCAATTTTCTCGGACCGATCCTGCCGACAGACCGATTCGTACAGATGGCTTTCGTGGAAATCCTGAACATCATCCTGACAGCGAACAACATCATGGACGTGAACAGGATGCTCGTCGGACGGAATGCCAATCCCGCTTTCGGTTCCCTGTCAGGACATTTCCGGTGGTCCTACTTGGACAACCATTTCACGTTGTGGCAACGGATGGAGTACAACTCGCCTCTCTGCTTCAGACAGCGCATATTCAGCATCCATTTCGGAACGCTGGCAAGCCGTGACAGGGAAAGTGATAATACGATAATGAACTAAAACATATCAATATGAGTCACCAGATAATTACAAGAATGACATACAATGCCAAAACCAGGCAGATAGAAACTTGGCAGCACTCCAGCAATGTATGTTCGGAAACCGACCATTTTCATGCCTTGGATGTAAAGACCGATGAGCAGATGCTCTTCTTCATAAAATTGGTGGCAGATCGGGAATGGCAGACATGTAAATGGCACAAAGAGTTTGAGATACTATTTCAGGAATACCCTGAACTAAATACGGACTCCTACTGCTATGAGCTTGAAGGCAAGCCATGGGAAGAATACTGTGCCATCCGCAACAAATACGAACAGTTGGCAAAGAGCAAATGTAGCGAGATAGCCACACGATTCAGACAGCTTGCAAACCTACACGAGCAGCATATGAATGATACAATAACAATAGGAAACAGAGAAATCGCACTGATGGCTTTCGACAGGCTCCACAAGGAAGACAAGAAGGATTCCGCGTTGAAACTTGCCCGGTGTCTGCTGCGTGGCACAAGCATATCTCTCGGTATAGGCAATATCGACTGGGACATAGATATGGCGATACAGCAGTGCGGAGGGATGCCAAGAACGGGATACAGGTACACGGCATATTTCCACTTCAACCGGGACACGGAAATGGAAAAGGAAAGATATGACTGGATAGTGAAGGAACTGTATGGATAATAAAACGATACGGAGGCGGCCTGAAGGTCGCTTCCGGCATTTATAACGGTATGTACGGGAAAAAAGAATCCTGCCGTACACAGGTAACAGAAATGGATGAGCAGAAAACATTGACATTGGATTTCATCAAATCCCTGATGGAACCGGTTTACACGCTGGTATGGACGGACTACAATGACAATCTTGACCGCCATCGGGGGCTGATTCAAAAATGTCTTGACAGCAAAAGCCCCGAACTTTTGTGGGAAAAGGCGGACGAGTGGTACAGCGATGCCGAAAGGGAGGCTGTCCGTGGGATAATCGCCAAATTGAAAGAGGAATGTACCGTTTTCAATGACTTCGGTGAAGAGGACGTGGATGCCTTCTTCGATAAATACGAGGAAGAAATCCGGGACGAGATTTACAGCCGCAACGACTCGGACGTGATAAAGGATCTGATAAAGCACACGGACGACATTCCCATCCGTATGGAGATGCTGTCCGACTACGACTGCATCAACTCCAACTGGTTTGAATCGCAGGGCGGTTACAGCTATGAGAAATCCTACTTCGGGGACATGATAGACTGCCTGAACCTCAATCCGGCGAGAGTGAAGAGACTCCTGACGGGACACGGCTACAAGACACACGGACGTTTCCCGGACCGCAGAAGCCGGAACGGCAAGGAACAAGTCTCATACGAACAATTCTACGAGGAACTGATCAATTCCTGTTGTGGCGCGAACCTGCTGGTCTATATCGGACGTGTGAACTTGAAGGAACTGTACAATATAGAGTTCTCGCTGAGCGAAGTTATCATTCCAAAGGGCAACAGCTGCGGATTGTTCAGTTCGATGTATGGAGGTGGCAGCCTGCTTGAAATGGAGCTGAAACAGGACGTACATCTGAAATTGGAAGTCAAAGGCTGTAACGGTTTCCGTTTCCGGTTGGATGACGAACGCTCCAAGTATGAATGCTCAGTACAACAGGTATATGGAGTGAACGACTCCTTTTTCGGAGATGCGGTGCGCATTGTATCCTGACAAAAATCAAATCATTAACAATCAAACAATAGAAGATTATGACAAAGTACAATGTACAAGCAAGGTACATCTTCGAGGGTACCTACACAGTGGCGGCGGAGGACCGCGAAGAAGCGGAAAGAATGGTATCGGAAGACTGCGGGCTGGTATTGGGCGGCAACATCCACACGACACGGGATGACGATGAAGTGGACTGGAATTTCGGCTGTCATCCGGATTTGCAGATTCTCTCCATAAGGCAGAGAGGAGGGAAATCCTCCAAGCTGGTGTTCGAAGACAGGATCGAGGAACTGCGGGAGGATATCATCAACGCGATACGGCAGTTACTACATGACTATGCCATGAACGCGATACGGTTTCCGGAAGAGGATTATGATCCGGTCTGGGTGGTCTGGTTCAACAAGAACGGAGATCCATACGAGTGCAAGGTGACAGGACTCCGGGTCACAGACAACAGCCTGACCGTCATTGCCGAAGAGAAGGAAAGCGGTGATGAGATGGAATGTTACAGCCCGTTTGAACTCGGCACAAGGAACATAGACTGGCTTCACGAGATGTATGATGCCGTATGGCACCAACTGGAAGAAACAAAGGATGTTGAACCCCAAACTGAAGAATCATGAAATACCAGGCGGAAAATTCAGTCTCCAGTTTCTTTTACTACATGTGGAATGCCTGGAGCAAGGAGGAATGCGAAATCGTATTCGGTGGAATGTGCAAACATTTCTGGGAAAAATGGAACTCTCTTGCAAACGATTCTATCTTCGGTGCGGCGGAACGATTCTATGCCGCCCTGTCGGAAAACAATCGCAAGTTATTGGTGGAACGTGCTGTCTCCATATATGACGGACGAAGTTTCAGAAATAGAAATACAGACATTAAAAATCAAAAAGTATGCAGACAAACATCATTGAACTGATTAGTAGCTCATGCAGTTGCAGTCAGACGGAAGCACAGGAATACCTGGACTCCGAAATCCGGAACCTGCGTGAGTTGCAGGAACTGGACGATTTAAGGGAAGATGATATTGATATGGCGTGTAGCAACCTCGGTCTTGACTTTGACTACAGGGAATATTTTATCAACCGCCTCGCAGGGGCATAAAAACTTACAGCTATGACTTATTTTCAGAACATATACTCTTTGGCGGACTTGAAGAAGGAGTACCGCCGTCTGGCATTGCTGCACCATCCTGACAAAGGTGGTGACACTGCAATCATGCAACAGGTGAACATTGAGTTTGAAAGGCTTTTTGAGGTCTGGAAGGACAGACCGGATGTTTCCGCGACTTCAACCGGATATGAAAACGACTATTCGGGAGCCACGGCAAAGGAATACACCGAGTACGTGTATAACGAATACCGCTGGAAAGGCCGCAATTACAAGGGACAGTACGCCCCTGAAATCGTGGAACTGGTACGGTCATGGCTCAAGGAGACCTATCCGAAATACAAATTCTCGGTCAAACGCGAGAACTACCATTCCATCTACATCCGGCTGATGAAAGCGGATTTCGAGGCTTTTACCAAAGAATCCGGAAAAGTTCAGGATGATATCAACCATTACAATATTTCATCCGACAAGTCCTTGACCGACCGTGCAAAAGAGGTGATGCTGAATGTCTGCGATTTCGTGATGTCGTACAACTTCGATGACAGCGACCCGATGACAGACTACTTCCACACTAATTTCTACCTGACACTCGGAATAGGCAGCTACAAGCAACCGTATAAAGTGGAGTTGCCGAAACTTGCCTGCAAGGAGAAGGACAAGCCTGAAGTGTTCAAACATCCCGAAGGGGCTGCGCACAAGGCCATCCGGCAGGCATTGGGCAAAGCTCGTTTTGATTTTTATCGAGCACAGAAGGCACTCCGGTGAGATGATACTCGGAGAAGACCATTACGGCTCACACGGCGAGCATTACTTCTGGCCGAAGGATTATTCAAGCGCGAAGCTGGCACAGAAACGGATGGACAAACTGGAGAAAGCCGGCATTCAATGCAAGCTTACAGGGTATAATGGCGGTTACATCCGTTTTCTCGGCTATACTCCCGAAACGGAAGCGTTGCTGGAGCAGGAACGGCAGGAGGTTATCATTGCGCACAAGGCATGGCAGGCAAGACAATCTGCAATTAAACAAAACTGATTATGGCACAGGAAAGGATGGATGACTGGATAGAGTATGCCAGAGAACACGCGAAAGCGGAACGGGAACTTAAAATCGAAAAATGGGTGTATATTTCCATCGAGTACCGCACTCAGGCACGCGACCGTATTGTGCTGCACACATATGACCTTCCACGTGAATTGTACGAACGTCGCAGTTGGATTGTCCGCTGGCGTGTGTCCCGGTTGCAATGCCTGCATCCCAAAGAGGACATCCATCCTTACTTTTCCTATTATGACAAGCGGACTGGTTTGAGTACAGAATTTGATTCCGTCCTGTCTAAATTATCCGCAGCCAAGGCACAAATTTCCATTGCTGAACGGAAAGAAAAAGAATACATAGAATACCAACGTGCAAACGATCTGTTTTTTGACGAACCCACAGACGAACAACTGCTACGGTTCCATGAAAAACTGCGAATGAAAAAAGAAAAATATACAGCGTTGGAGCAACAAATCCGTTCAGAAATAGAAGCCATGTCCGAAAATCAATGAGATATAAGACTTTAATCCAATATAATTCCTTAAATTTGCATTATAAATAAATGGTATTCAATCTATTGTTTGTTTATTCGGTTGAATGAAACGTCTATTATTTGAAATAAATTCTATATGGGAAGAGTTAAAGAAATGATGATGGAACGGGAAGAGGGTTTGATGCACTCTTTTGATGAGGATAAAAATGTTTGTGCGGAACATTTTAACGACCCGTATCTGCAAGCTTATATAAATGATACGGGACATTTCGGTAAATGTTCTTATTGTGAAAAAAGAAGAGGAAAAGTACTTTCTATGAGCCAATTTATGGATTTCATTAAAAGTAAGTTATCTCAAAGGTTATGTCCTTTAGATGATGCCAATCTACCTTCGGCAAGTTCGTGGTATGATGACGATGATGAGGAAATCCCAGGTGTTACGGCTGTTGGATGTTATGCCATACCAGATAACGCAGAAAGATATGAAAGTGTACCAGATCTAATGGATAACTATGGCCTTTACACCTCTGATGAAAGCTTGAATGAAGATATCGCTTCTTGTTTTAATTACGATGAATTTACAAGAAATGATGTTTTTGAAGAAGACTTGGATGAAGAATTATCCTATGCATGGAATAATTTTGTCAAAATGGTAAAATACCAAAAACGGTATACATTTTTTCAAGATCCACATTTTATACGCCAAGAAGAGTGGAAAGATGATGTCCTGACAAAAATAAACCAACTTTGTAGTAATGTCTTGGTCTCCCAACTTCTTTCGGGAACAACTATTTTCAGAGGTCGTCCTAATGATACAGGAACACCAAGGACTTCGTTTAAAGATTTGACAGCACCACCAGTAGAATGCGCTAAAGAAAATAGAATGAGTGCAGCTGGTATTTCTATGTTCTATGGTGCATTAGACCCAGATACACCTATTGAGGAAATACGGAATTATGAACCTGCCGCAGTCATAGATTTAGGTGAATTCATTCTGAAAAAAGAACTTGTAGTTATTGATTTGTTCAAAATTCCTGTAAGATTGTCTTTTTGGATGCCGCAATATTACTTGGAATATAAATTCCTTAAAAAATTCCATTCTGAAATAACCCAACCTATTACCAAAAATCCTGGAATAGAATATGTCCCGACACAGATATTTACAGAATATATTAGATTCATGAGCAATAAACATATTGACGGAATCATGTACAAAAGTTCACTTACCGGTAAAAAGAATATCGTGTTGTTTTATGATAATAATACTACTGCGGATATTCTGGAGATGAAAAATGTCAGCAATGTGTAATAAATAATGCGATAAAAAATCCCTTCCTTAAATTGAAGAAAGGGATTTTTTATCAAGGTATGTATAACAGTCTGAATTCCTTTTTTCGCCGCCGTTCAATGCTTGGTACCGCTTTCCCCTCGTAGCACCTGAAGGAGATATATTCGTGGTAGATATTCCTGTCGCCGGCTTCCAATTTTTGAATCAGTTTGCTTTTTGGGATTTTTCCATAGCCTACCAGACGGTAATACCCCACATTATATGAAAGGGTTGCGACTAATAGTGCGTCCTTTCCGAAACGGCTGCACATCCTGCACAGTTTCATCAGATCCGCCCTCAGCAGGGAATCCGACTGCACTTCGGTCATGTCCGGTGTGAATGTCTCGCCCGGCAACAGCTTATGGCCATATCCTACATAAGGCAAATGATTTCCGTGCCATCCTTCATGTTCCTTGATACAGGCAACCGCTTTATCGAAGAGTGAAGCCGGAATCTGCAAGGCGGTGGGAGACGAAGAACCGCCTCCCCGTGGTTGTGCAACCATACCGCTGCAAGTCAGAATCAGGCATAAAGCCGCTACAATCATTCGCATAGGGAATCCTTTTCAAATTTCGATACAGGCGGTCTTACAATAACGAGCGAATCCCTGCTCCAAGGAGTCCCGGAATCGGATACCGTCCCTTCCGTTTTCTCTTCAGTCTCCTCCTTTCTTTCGTTGTTGAAATCAAAACTGAGCAGGAACAGTTGTTTCGGTTCGCTGTTGTCCTCGAAATAGATGTCAATCGACTGCCGGTCCTCGCACGCGGAAGTGTAATACAGCCGGAACACTTCCCTGTCAAGCGGATAGCGGTCATTCGGAAGCAATACCATCCCGTCATCCATACGGAGCGTACCCTTGCCGTCAGGCTGGAAATAGCGGATGGTGTAACGGGCATCTGAAAAACGCCCCTCCCGCTTGAGTTCACAGCGTATCTCCACGGTCTCGCCCTTCACTATGCGCGTGGGAACAGGCATCGTTTCCACCGTGAAGGGATAAGCCTGCTGCACGTCCATATCGTCATTGCAGGCGGTAAACAGAAAAGTCGTAAGGCTCAGGAACAGGACGGATAAAACTCCGGCCAGTTCTCTTCTCATATTCAATGTATTCATATCCAATCTGATTTTAATTTGTTATACTTCATAGTCTTAATCCTGCGGCAACCTGTTTTGTAGGTACTCGTTCAAATCCTTGAACCCCTTGTACAAGGCGGAACAGTCCTCAATCCTGTTGCCATAGCGTTTTCGGAGTGCTTCCAGCGTTCGCCGTCCTGCTTCGTCCCGGTCCAGATAGCAGTTTATCGTCTCATACCTGTCAAGGATAGGAAACGAACGTTCCAATAACGCCACCGAGTTCAGCACAAGACAATCACCACCACACCCCAATCCCAACACCATCCACGAAAGGTAGTCGATAAACCCCTCGAAGAGGTTGCAGGTGTCCGAGCCGTTGTCTGTCAGCGAAATGTCCTTCGGGGACAGGCTTCCCTTGAAAAAACGGTTGCGCAGTTCATATCCGCCGCTTCGATTCCTGAACCCGATGGCGAAATACTGTTTCCCATGTAAGGAATACCTGACCTCCTCGCAGTTCGGTAATGCTACATCGCTACAAATGCCCCGTCTCTCCAGATAGCGGAGCAGAACCTTGTTGTTCAGTGGTCTGAAACGGATATCCGTCATACATTCCCTTTCATCCGGATTATCCTTGCCGTTCTCTTTCGGACGGAAGACCGTCTTCCTTTCCGGAGCCAGCCCGCCATAAATCCTCGTGATGAAATCCGCCTGCTCCTTGAAATCGTTACTGCCGACAAATTCCCCGGCAAGGGTGAAAATATCACCGCCGCGTCCGGTTCCGAAGTCGTGCCAGACATTCTTGCGGATGTTCACCTGGAACGAGGCAATCAGTTCCTCACGGTAAGGAGCGAGATACCAGCATTCAACCCCACGCTGTCTTTTCGGCTCATGTCCCAATCGCGCGAGGAAATCGGTAATGGGAACAGCCCTTATGTCTTCTATATTCATAAGCGGTAATTTTTAGTTGATGATGAATTTCAGTCCTATCCCGAACTGGGTCGTGAACACCCCGAGCGAACTTCCCCACAGGGCACGCTCACGGACACTTGCCAACAGCACGATACGGTCAGTGACATAGGTCTCAAGTTCCAGCGTTATCGCCCCTCCATAAACAAAGGCATCCTTGACAAGCAGTCTGGAACCGTCATACAATATCCTGTCACCCCAGTTCACGGTTTCATAACCGGCCATTGCCGAGCCACCGATAGAAAGGAACAATGTCTTGGAAGGATCGGACAGGAACTTCAGGTAATATCCACCTTCGGCCGTGAACTGCGCACGGGGAAGGGACACATTACGGTATCCGTAATTCTTTTGCAGGTATTCCGCACCGACCACCCAACGGTTGGCTCTCTTGGTATATCCCGATACCGCAAATCCGGTATAATAGTTCAACGGATTCCTTGAACCGTTGGAGAACCCTCCGCGAAGTTCCACTCCCGTCATGCCGGGGAGGCAGCGTTGGGCGTGCGCCCGCCCTGAGAACAGGGCAAGCGACACGACCGTTACTATGATACAAACGACTTTACGCATGGTCACTTCACTTTAAGTTTATTGATTACCCTGGCTCTCACGATGTCCTCGTTCTCCACGGTGAACGACTGGTGGCGACCGCCGCTTTTCTCGTTCAGTTTCACCACCAGCACCTTGTTGGCCGGAATGGTGAACTTATCAAGGGTGAAGACAGTACGTTCTTCCTTGTTGCCGGCAACCACAGTGGCGTAGTTATAGGCACGGAGCGGGAAGATGACCTGCTCCTGGATGGCTGTACGTTTCATCACTTTCTTATCCACAATCTTGAACGTCACGAAATCCACCTCGAAAGGCACATTGGAAGAGTTCTTGATCTGCGTATGGAAATAAAGCAGCCCGTTGTGGGTGTAAATCCCGCGCAAGAGGTACTGGATGCCGAAAGCCTTGCAGCCGATGTGCTTGACATGGCGTCTGTTTTCCTTGTGGATGCTTTTGTTGATAAGCTGCACTAATTTGGGAGATTCACAGCCCAGTTCCTCTAAATAGATGTCAAGCGCGTTGTTCGGGCGGTTCACCTTGCTGCCGTCATGGATAAAGTCTTTCATCTCCACATTCAAAAGCAATGGCTCATCAGCGTACTTGACATTGAAGGTGTAAAAGCTGCCGCTTTCAGTGATGACCGACATATTCGTCTCGTCACAGAAATTCTTCACCACCGCCTTCACACGGATGACATTCTCCGCGCCGTCAGCCTTGCCTGCCACGAGATTCGGGGAACCGAGATCCACATAACGTACAGCCGACGGGAAGATGATGTGGGTCGTCTTGTCGTAGGTCACTTCCAACCCATACGGAGGCACCATCCTGTCAAAAGTGAGTTTCCGGGTCAGACCATGATAGAGGTCGCCGTCTTCCTGCTGCGGATAGACATCCTTGGCCAGTGTCACATTGTTTTTTTCTGCCGATACGGTATCGGGTTCATTCTGTGCGAAAGCACTCACTGTGCCCAATGCAAGGGCAAGCATTACAAAAATCTTTTTCATACTTCTTGAATTTTAATGGGTTGTTATTGATTCTCTTTCTGGTAAAGCATCAGGGTATAGCCGGACTTGAGGTGTACTTTCTCCTCACGCATTTTCCGTGATATGTATTGCGACACTCCCTGTATGGCACCTCTTCCGAGTTCGGACAGCAGCTGGTCCTTTGCCGACTGGTTGGTGATGGAGATGCTCGTGCCGAGGTTCTGTCCCAGGTTGGCGGCCACCTCCCTGACCGCATTCGCCTCCATGGAACCCGGAATGAAGATTCCGTCCTGTCCGTCGTTGTCATACACGGTGAGTTCCACCGGGATGATGATTCCGCCATGCTCCACCTGTATGATTTCGATACCGAGCCGTTCTCCCTGTATGCGTCCCTCTCCGGTAACTATGGAATTACGTGGGAGCGTGTACCTGCCGACACGCATAGGTTCCAAAAGTCTCAGCCTCACGCACTGTCCGCTGGTGACGGTCTGGTCGCCATGCACACAGGCGCGGATGGTGTTCCGGCTATACTTCTCTCCTGAGTTTCCCACAGCGGTATGGAAGCCCACGTTTCCGGATTGCTCCAGCCTTGCAAACAACACGGAGTCACTGATTGGCTGATGAAGTGACGATACCACTGGCGTTGATACCTGACCCACGGGAACGGCTTTCGGTTTCCTGCTGTTGGAAACAGGTTCCGATTCTTCCCGGCTCTCCGTCCTCGCGCCATCCTTTCCCGGCGTATATCTGGCAGCCAGCTCGTATGATTTCTCCAACAGGGCCACCTGCTCCTCGTAGGTCATCTGCGCGGGCTGCTGCATGGCGGCAGCCTGCTTCAGTTGCTCGACTTCGGCTTTCAACGCCTCCTTCTCGGGGTCTTCCTTCGGGGTCTCGTAGAAACTGCCGAGCGTGGCGTTGATGTCATTGTAGGCTGCCGTGGACGATGAGAAAGAGCCGCTTCTCCGGTAACTTCCGCCGCCGTTACGGTTGGATGTGCCGTTGCTTGGATAGTCCGTATCCGGTGACAGTTCGATGACCGGTTCCGTGACCACCTCCTGCCTGCCCCCGTCCGCCATCGCGGAGAATTCCTCCAATGTGCGCATTTTCTCTTCCTGCCTGCGTCTCATGTCCGCCTGCTCGTAAGCCGTAATCTTGTCCGCCTCGATACCCGCCCCTCTCGGGTCGGGCAGTTCGGTGTTGAATCCGGCATTCTTCTCCTTTTCCTGCCTGTCCTTTTCCGACGGGGCGAAAATCCACCACATACAGCCGATGAACAGCAGGAACATCCCGGCAAAGACCAGGTACTTCCTGATTTCCTGCCGTTTTTTCAATTTGTTCGCGTCATTACTCATTGTCTTATTTGTTGAATTGGTTAAAAAACTCTTCCATCTCGCGGATTTTCCTGTCCGAAAGCGTGTCTGCCGGAACAAAGTCCGGAATGCTCAGAGGTTCTATCTTGATAATCTCCTGTTTTGCATTCTCCCGTCCGATGTCATGGATGGCACGGAAAATCATATAGAAATTCCCGACGGCGAACAGGACTGCCAGCACCACGATGGTTATCACTCTCTTTTCCGGACTCAGCCCGGCGCATAAGCCGCGCAGTTTTCCTTCGGCCAAGTCCCGGGTTTTTACAAAAATCTTTTTCATACATTCTGAATTTTAACGGTCATACACTCTTATATCCCTGTTCTCCACCACGCGGAAGGCTTCGAGGATGAAGCCGTGCGGGTTGTTGTCGCTGCGTGTGGAATTGAGCAGCCTGCCCCGCGTGACGAGGCTGCGCTCCGTCACGCTTTTCTCGCGGATGATGGAAAGGCGTGCGTACGTCACGACTTCGTAGGGATAGGTGTTGAAGTCGCATTTCACGCTGTCGATCCCGATACGCTGGTTCATGTTGCCGGAGATGACACGGTTGTAATAGCCCTGCTCCGCCAAGTCCCGGTAATGGGCGTATGCGGAACGGTCGCTCAGGAACATGGCGCGTTGGATATTGCCCTCGATGGCACTCTTGTCAGGCGAAAGCGTGAAGAACAGCTCGTGGAAACGCCTGACATGCTCCCTCGCCTCCACGGGGCGGTTCTGCTCCAAGTCTTGCGAGAGGGCGAGCATAAGCGATTTCCCCTCGTCCAGCACATAGATTTTCTGTCGTTGCGCCTCGGCAAAGCCGTAGGCCTTCCACACGGAGAAACCCACGAGCAGAGTGCAGGCGCAGAGATAGACGATACCGAACAGACGCAGCTGCCTGAAACTGGTCTCGATGTTTTTCAATGATTTGAATTCCATTTCAATGTCGTTTTAATGTGATTACTTGATAAGCCTTCCGGCGATATTGCCCACCGCCGCACCGGCTGTGCCAGCCACGATCGAACCGGTCCTGGATGCCGTCTGGCCCACGTTCTTGCCGTAATTGCCCGCACCGCCGCCTGCCTGGATGATCCAGTTGGCCACTGTCGGGATGGTGAAGTACCCGATGATGCCGATAATCAGGAAGGTGATATACACGCCGTTCGAGCCATCGGGGATGAAATTTGGATCAGCAAGTAATTCTATGTCCTGCTTGAGCATCAGCACCTGTATTCTTGCCAGCACGCTGCTGAACAGGTCGCTGACCGGAAGCCACAGGTAGATGCTGATATAGCGGACGAACCACTGGCTGAGGGAAGCCTGGAAGCCGTCCCAGCAGGAGATGGCAAAGGAAATCGGCCCGAGTATCGAAAGAACGACAAGGAAGAATGTCCTGAGCGTATCGACAACAAGGGCGGCGGCGTTGAACATGAGTTCCAGCAGTTCACGGAAAAAGTTCTGTACCGCCTTCTCCATGTTGTACATCGCGCGGTCCACGTACATCCCGCAGGCTTCTATCGCGTCCAATACACCCAGTTCATCCAACTTGTTGTCAAAGGCTTCCTTATCCACTAAGTAGGCCGTCTCGGGATTGCGTTTCATCGCTTCCAACTCCAGCCTGTCCTTCTGTGCCCTGTACTCGTTCATATCGAAGGTCTGGGTCTCCAGAATCGTGTGCGTACCCTTTACTATGGGTGACATGACACTGTTCAGCGTACCCAGCACAAGGGTCGGAAAGAACATGATGCAGAGTCCCAGTGCGAAAGGACGGAGGAGCGGGAACACATCGACCGGCTCGGCTCTTGCAAGGGACTGCCATACACGATATGCTACATAAAACAAAGCTCCCAATCCGGCAAGTCCTTTTGCCACGCCCGTCATCTGCGAGCATAGCGGCATCATATCCGTGTACAGGTTTTGCAGGATCTGGTGCAGGTTGTCAAAATTTGCTGCCAACAATACCATAAGCATTCGGATTTAGGATTACCAATAGCGTTCGTTAGGCGAGCCGTAAAGGGCCATCACGCGGTCAAGGTCGTTCCGCTTCTTGGCACGCAGGTAGGAAACACCGATGTTCTTGTTGGTGTAATACTGCACGAGACTACGGTATTGCAGCATGTCGTTGTAGCAACGGTCGATTATATCCATCCGTTCCTTGTCGTTCATCGACAGGCCGTTCTCGTTGACCACCGTCTTCAGGTCATTCAGCAAATGCGCACTCTCTTCCAGCAGTTTGGTGTAGCCCAAAGCAATTGCACTCAGTTCCTCCGGCGTGAAGTAAGGGTCGCTGAGCATACGCTCGAAGCTGTTCACGTAAATGTCCGTGATGTCACCTACCATAAGGATGGTCTGCTGCACCTTACGTGCGTCACGGACAAGGTTCTTGACCTTGCGAAGACCGTCATAGAACTCCTTTCCCTGTTTGTAAATCTTTACGGTTTCCTGAAAATTGTTTATCATATTGGTCGCCGTCGTGGATGTCTGCACGATATTTCTCGCAGCATTGATGATACCTTGGGCAAGATTGGTCGGGTCGGTCACCACCCATTGCGCTTTCGCCGTGAGGCTGACAAGGAAGCAGCCCATACACAGCATGATGATTTTCTTTTTCATGATGTTTCTGTTTTTAATTGTGAATAGAATGTTGGATTTCAGAATGACATTTTCCATCCCTTGGACGGCGGGTTACGCAGGATTGTCCGATGAACCTGCTTTGGACGGTTCTCCTTTGCTGCCTTTTCCGTTTCTCGTCTAAGCGATGAAAAGGACTCATCGGCATACGGCTTTCGTCCGGTCATCCTGACGAAACGGGCGTCCAGTTCGCGGTAAGCCTTCTCTGCCTGCCGAGAGCGTTCCTCTTTGGAAGCATCCTCGTCTATGCCGTACTTGACAAGAAAAGAGGGACTGATATGGATAATGTCGTGGACGGTATCCGGTGAAGCGGCAATCCATCCCAATCTTTCCAGTTCCCCATTTAGTTTGTCAAGGTAATCGGCCGGAGGATGGGGACAAAGCCTCTCGAAAAGTGCTTCAGCACGGTGGGTCAGTCGGGCATCTACCTCCAGGCTGTCCGGTACTTCTCCCGTCAGCCTTTTCTGCCGATATTCATCGGGACTCATCTCCTCAAGCCGATGGAACAGCCTGTAGTCCTCCGTAAACCCGTAATAGTCCTGTATCGACCGCGGAATGTTCCAGTTCTGCATCAGGGACCAGTAGAGGCATGACACGACCTCGTCGCGTTTCCTTTCGTCAGATTCCAAATTACTGTACATGATTTCTAATGTTTAATGGTTGGTAAATGATTTCACTTTTCCCGCTTGCTCTCGGCAAGTTGTTTTATGGCAAGTTCGATATTGCCGCCCAGTTTCTCGGAAAGACGGAAGAGTTCCAGTTTTTCCGTTTCCTCGGTCGTGTAGCAATAGTATTCCTCAAGCGACACCTCTGTGGCATAGACCGCCGACTGCGTTCCGCCCAGGCCGATCCAGACTTCCTTGTATTTCCGGGAAGGGTTGTTCGCCATGTTGATGGAGAGTATTTGCGCCCGTTCCTTGTCCGTCAGACCGAGCAGCGCCTGTATTTCATCGAACTTGTTGACGTATTTCCTTTGGTCAAGGAGAATCTTGCAGTCGCTGTTGTTGATGATGGTGCCTTTGACTATGGAAGAGGAAATGATGTCCTCCACTTCCTGAGTGACGACCACCGCCTCGCCGAAGAACTTCCTGACGGTTTTGAACAGATACTTCAGATACTCCGCCATGCCTTCCTTGCTGATGGCTTTCCAGGCCTCTTCCAGCAATATCATCTTGCGGACACCCTTCAGCTTCCTCATCTTGTTGATGAAAGTTTCCATGATGATAATGGTCACAATCGGGAACAAGACCTTGTTGCCCTTGATATTATCCAACTCGAAGACAATGAAGCGTTTACTTAACAAGTCAAGCTGTTTGTCCGAGTTGAGCAGGTAGTCATATTCGCCGCCACGGTAATAGGGTTCCAGTACGTTCAGAAAATTGAACACGTCAAAATCTTTCTCACGGGTGCGCTTCTGTTTCAGGATGTCCTGGTACTCGTCACGGATGAACTCGTAGAAGGTGTTGAAAGTGGGATTGGACTGTTTTTCCTGCCGAATCTTCTCTAAAAAGAGATTGACGGCATTGGAGAGTGCCACCTCCTCGGCACGTGTCGGCGGTTCGTCGTCACGTTTCCACAGGGTAAGGATAAGGGTCTTGATGGACTCCTTCTTCTCGATGTCGAAAACACCATCTTCCACATAGAAGGGATTGAAGGCTATCGGATCTTCCTCCTTGTAGGTAAAATAGATACCGTCCTCTCCGTGTGTTCGCGCATGGATAAGGTTACACAGCCCTTGATAGGAGTTTCCCGTATCCACCAACAGCACATGTGTACCCTGTTCGTAATACTGTCGCACCATGTGGTTGGTGAAGAAGGATTTTCCGCTGCCTGAAGGTCCGAGTATGAACTTGTTGCGGTTCGTAATCGTGCCGTTCTTCATAGGCAGGTCTGAAATATCCAGATGGACGGGTTTACCGGTCTGGCGGTCTACCATGCGGATGCCGAACGGGGAAAGCGAGTCCTTGTAGGAGGTTTCCCCCACGAACAGGCACAGTGCCTGTTCGATAAAGGTGTAGAAACTCTCCTCGGACGGGAAATCACCGGCATTGCCGGGTATCGCCGCCCAGAACAGGGTCGGTACGTCCACCGTGTTGTGGCGAGGCTTCGCTTCCATCAACGCCAGCTGACTGCCCACGTCGTTCTTGATGCGCTTGAGTTTTTCTCGGTCATCGCTCCACGCCATGACATTGCAGTGCGCACGGATGGAGGTCAGCCCCTTGCTGTGCGCCTCGTTCAGGTATTCTTCGATCCATTCGCGGTTAATCTGGTTGGAACGGCTGTAACGGGAAAGCGAGTGCATGTTCCTCGCGGTCTGCTCGAACTTCCGCAGGTTCTCCACCGAATCGTCAATGAAGAGATACTGGTTCACGACATGGTTGCACGTGAGCAGGATGCCGATAGATGCGGCGAAGGACAGGCGGCAGTCGCTGCGGTCGGTGGAGAGCCGTTCATAACGGCAGTCCGTGGCCACAATTGACGGTAGGTCTTCCGGGTCGGAAAGGGTGTGCAGGCAGAGGTAATTGTCACCCACCTTCATTTCTCCCGCACCGAGCGAGATGTCCTGCAAGCAGGCGGTGTCCTCCTGCGAGAGCGAAAAATATTTCTCGATGATGCCTGCCGAAGTGTCCGTTCCAGTAATCTCGTCATCCGTCAGGCGCATGATGCGGAGCAGACCGCTGTCGTTCACGATACGCTCGAACTGTCCGCAACATTCCATAAAACGGGTGACGGTCTCCTTGTCCTGCATCTCCTTGAGGATGATGAACCCTCGTGTCAGGGCGTTGAAGCTGCTCGTCGTGCGGCTACGCTCCTTCGTGGTCTTGGTCAGGAATAGGTAGCAGGTGTGCTGCAAGTACGGACGCTCGTTGAAGTGCCGCTCGAAACTGCGGCTGAGGAAGCTGAGGTCATCCTTGCAGATGTCCGGCTTGTAGCTCTCTTCCACGAAGAAGTCCTGCTTGTGAACGATGCTGTAGTTCGGCAGTACCTTGACCACTTTCGCCCAGGTGGAGTGCATCGCCTCGTACTCGGCACGGGTCAGCGTGAAGAGTTCAGGCAGCTCCACCCTGTAGGCCACGGTGATATCAGCGTCCTTGCTGATGATGCAGCCGTTCTCCACGGTAAGCAACGGGAACTTGCTTTCCAGCGTAGATGTTTTCATTACGTTTCTCATGCTTTTCTGTTTTTGATGGTTGAAGAGAACAACCGAAGGAACTTTCTCCGGTTGATGATGTAGCGGGGATGGCTGCGTAACGCCTGAATCTTCATCAGTCCCCATTCGCCGTACTTCGTGTTTATGCGGAAGGTCGCCCAGACCAGCACCGACGCGGAAATGACCCCGAAACCGATGCATATCCACTGGTCAATGCCTGCCATGTACATGATGACGAACACCACGAACAGGGCGAGCAGCCCTCCGGCGAAGATGAACAGGTACTGGCTCTTGAGCCCCTTGAACTCCGGGCTGCGGCCGATTCCCTTGTTAATCGGATACTTCGCCATATTACAGGAAGAATGAGCGTAAGATGGTGGCGGCCACGATAAGGAAGATACACGCCCCGAACCAGCTCGCGGCGGTCTTGGAGGTATCCGGGTCGCCGGACGAGAATTTTGAATACACCTTCACGCCACCGATAAGGCCGACTACGGCACCGATTGCGTAAATCAACTTGGTGCCGGGATCAAAATACGAAGTGACCATGTTGGTTGCTTCGGTAATGCCACCGATACCGTTACCCTGGGCGAAAGCCCCCATTGAAACCAGCAGCGTCATGGCTGCCAAAAAGAATCTTTTTTTCATGTGTCGAAACATTTAATTAGTGAGACAAAAAATCATTTCGACGACAAATATATAGCACTTAATTTATTGATTTACAAACCTTACGACCTGTGACACCGTATGTCATCACGTTACACCGGGAGGGGATTTTGAAATGACATTTGTAAGAATAGAAACTGACTTTATGAAAGACTTGAATAGAACAATTTTACATTGATTTCGTCAAAGTGCTTTTTCCCACTTTATTCTATGATATATAAATGCCAATGTTGGCAAAAATTTAATGTCATGCTTGTATGAACGGGCAATACTCATTATCTTTGCAGAGAAAATGCCAATATTGGCAAAAATTTAACGCGGAAATGGAAATAAAAAGAGACAAGTATCTTCAACAACTAATAGAAAGTCGTCAAAATGGCTTTATTAAGGTGGTAACAGGAATCCGCAGATGCGGCAAGTCATACCTGCTGAATACTTTATTCTATCACTATTTGTTGGAAAATGGAGTTGCGGACGACCATATCATCCGGGTTGACCTTGAAGACCGCATGAATAAGGATTTGAGGAATCCTGATACTATGCTTCACCATGTTCATGACAGGATCATGGACAATGAACTATACTACATAATTATTGATGAAGTACAACTAATGGATGAATTTGTTGATGTCCTTAATAGTTTCCGCCATATTGAAAATGCTGATACTTATGTAACCGGAAGTAATTCTCATTTCCTGTCATCCGATATTCCGACTGAGTTCCGTGGTCGTGGAGAGACAATTCATGTAAATCCTCTTTCCTTTTCAGAATTTTATTCTGCTATAGGTGGAGATAAGCAAGATGCGTGGCGAGAATACTACACCTATGGAGGCCTGCCTCTCGTACAGTCATTTAACACAGAGCAAAAGAAGATAAACTATTTAAAAAACTTGTTTGAGACTGTTTATCTGGCGGACATTATAGAGAGACATAAGATTAAAAATGAAAACGAGATGCGCGAACTGGTGCTTATTATGGCATCATCTATTGGAGCATCATGCAACCCTACAAAGTTGTCAAACACATTTAAGAGTGTTAAAAATGTAAAGATTGGCAGTCAGACCATTGCTAAATATCTCGATTATTTGACAGAATCTTTCTTATTGACCAAGGCGATACGATACAATATAAAGGGGAAGAAGTATATCAACACGCTTTCCAAATATTATTTCTCAGACATTGGTTTGAGAAATGCCATTCTTGATATGCGTCAACAGGAAGAAACCCACATCATGGAGAATATCATCTACAACGAACTGATTATTCGTGGTTTTAGTGTTGATGTCGGAATGGTGGAAATAAAGAAACCGGATAAAAACGGAAAATGGATGCGTATCCAGCTTGAAGTGGATTTTATCGCTACTCTTGGCAGCAAGAAGTATTATATACAGTCAGCCTTGTCGATACCGGACAGGGGGAAAGAAATACAGGAATCTCGTTCGTTGACAAATATCAATGACTCGTTCAAAAAAATCATTGTTGTCAAAGATCATATTATGCCTCGCCGAAATGAGGAAGGGATTCTCACCATCGGACTATTTGATTTCTTGCTCAAAGAGGATAGCTTGGATATGTGAGAGTATAAGGGACTTCGATAATAAAAGTAAATTAGAAAATATAATAAAGTATTATCAATGAAAACCATTCTTGAACTTTCATATATAAAAGCAAGGCAGTATTTCCTTGAATCGCAAAACTATTGTAATATGCAGTTCCCCATATATATTGATTTCAAGCCCGTGATAGCATATGTACAAAATACTGTCGGAAATAAAGAGTTGAAGGACATCCTAAAAGATTCTAAGAGGATGCCTTCTGACTATGAAAATGTAAATCATAAGATATTGGTTAAAAAGGATGCGCAGTACTCATATAGACCTATTGAGCTGATTAATCCATATCTCTATTATTTGCTTGTCAAAGCAATGACAAACAAGAGTAGTTGGAACGAGATAAAAGACCGGTTCGCTGAACTGACTGTACCGAACATAGAAGTTGCGAGTATTCCTAAAGTTAAAGGGGATTCAGACAAATCACATTTGTCCGCATCTGTAAGTTCTTGGTGGGAGAATGTCGAGCAAAGAAGTCTTGAGTTAGCTTTGTCTTATAGATATATGTTTTTAACTGATATTACGAATTGTTACGGTACTATATATACTCATACTATCGCATGGGCTTTGATGGGGAAAGATAAGGCTAAAGAAAAGCGCGACAAACAGGGGTTATTAGGAAATATAATTGATCGCTATATACAAGGCATGCAATATGGTCAAACAAATGGTATTCCTCAGGGAAGCGTATTGTCTGATTTTATTGCAGAGATGATACTTGCATATGCAGACAAGGTTCTTAGTGAGAAACTATATGCAGAAAGCATATCTGACTATCATATAATAAGATACAGAGATGACTATCGTGTATTCTGCAATTCAAAAGAAGATACAGAACGAATAGCATTCTTTCTTCAAGAGGTTCTTGCAGAACTCAATTTTCAGTTGAATGGGAAAAAGACATATCTGACAGAAGACTTAATCAGTGAATCTATAAAACCTGATAAGAAAGCCTACATTTCAGGCGGTCCAATTTATAGAAAAACACAAAAAAGGATATATTCTACAATGTCGAGCCTTCAGCAAGAGGCTCTTTTTATACACCAATTCTCTAAAAAGTATCCTAACAGTGGCACACTAATAAAGCTTTTAACGACCTTTGCTCAAAGACTGAATAATAAAATTGCTATTTGTGGATATTATCTTGTGTTAATATCAATGTTTACTGATATAGCATTATCAAGTCCGAAAACATACAAGGTGGTTCTTGCTATCATCAGTAAACTTATCAATAGAATTCCTTCAACAGAAGAAAGGGAAAAAATTGTCAATGATATTTATATGACGTTTCAGAGATTCCCAAATATTGGCGAGATTCAAATATGGGTACAACGTATAGCATATAATTTACCTCACCCTATTGCATATACAGAAGATATATGTAAAATTGTAAATAATGAAGTTGGTGTTAATTTATGGAATATTGATTGGGTAGACGAAGCCTATAGGAATGTGTTTCCACAATATAAGATTTGTACTGAATGGATAAGGGATAGTTTTACCCCAATAATAGACATTGATGAAGTTAGTTTATTCGACATGTATTAATGACACTTATACATATTGACTATTATGGAACTAAGACATTGCTTAAATCAAGGTATATTGGAACGTATTTCAAAAATACTAGGAGATACATCGAATGGACTTACTGGAAGTGAAATATCTTATTTCCTTCAGCAGTGTGAGATTAAGGATGTGGCCCCTGAAATAACGAAATGGAAGAGACTTTATAGCGCACTCGCATCTGTTCAGAACCATGATAAATGTTCGAATAAAATATTGAAATTCATCCAAACGGTATTGAACCCAGCACGTTTTACAGATAATCAAACTTTTGAGACGAAGAGAAAGGCAATTAATGAGTGCCTATCTTATGTGGGTTATGAATTGCAATCCAATGGCCATTTTAGAGCGGTTACTATTGCAACCACTATTAGTGAAGCCCAACAACGTGCAAATGATCTTTTGGCAAATCTTCAGATGAGGAATGCACATAAGGAAATATTCAAATATTGTACAACAGAGTTAGTTGATAAAAATTACTTTCATGCCGTATTTGAAGCTTGTAAAGGGTTATTTGCAAGAATACGTCAGCTATCATTAATTAATACTGATGGAATACATCTGGTGGAATATGTGTTTAATCATCCTGTATTGATAATCAACTCGTACAAATCTAAGCAAGAAAAAGATGAGCAGAAAGGTTTTGAGGCCATCTTAGAAGGTTTGTGTAATATGTTTAGGAACCCAGAAGCGCATCAACCCAAAATTGAATGGCCCGTAAGCGAACAAGATGCTTTAGAAATTTTGTCTTTGATTTCTTACTGTCATAGAAGATTGGATAATGCCCAAAGAGTAGAATAATAATCAACCCCACAAACAGGGTACGCCGATATCACATCGGCATGCCCCTGAAATTATGGCTGCAAAAAGAAACAATCAAACGAATTTACCTATATCGAAAGCCTCCTTTTTGTTGGGTGTGGACTTTCGTCTTGCTAATGGTCTGCCTGAATCATCCAGACATTCATTAAGCAAACGGTGTATCTTTTCTTGATTACTCAACTTGTCTGTAAGAAAAGAAAGTATAACCGTGTCCTGCATCTTGTGATGTATGGTAGAAGCTGCGCGGATGGCTTTCTGTTCATCGGGAGCTTCTGACATCAGTACATCTGCCACATTACTTATCTCCTCAAAAGTCATAGCCGTATCAAACTCCGGATCAGGTTGTGCATCCACAGGAGCCATCAATTCTTCCTTTTCTTCTTCTGTCAGTCCCTTTTCCTCCAGAATTACATCCTCCGGATTGATTTCTGCATCTTCTTCTATGGGCTCTTTTTTCATGGGCTCGGAACGTGTGGGAGTTTTTCTTACTACTTCCGGATCTTCCAAATAGACAATCTTTGTCTTGCCGATTACATCATCAGTAGCATAAGAAATTGCCGATAGGTCGTTTGGTGGCGTACCTGGTTTTGCCACCGGTTTCTTTCGCCCTGCCTTTTTTCTGGCATTGCGTGCCTTTTGCTCCATACGTTTCTTGCGATATTTCCATAGTCTGATACGGACAATACGCATCAAACAATAGATTTTGTCCCATATACCATACACCTGGCGGTTGAATATGAATATCCACAAATGCCACAATATAAAAATCAAACAGACTATCTTTACTACGAAATATATTTTTTCTGCCATATCTAAAATGGTTTTAATGGTTTATAATACTCTTTGTTGTACAATTCATTGATTTCCTCCCAATGCTGTTGGATATGGTCCACGAGGATATTACTTATGTAACCGGATATGCTCATGTCCGGGGCAATGACCGGAAGTACACGCTTGATACATTCGGCAACTTCACGGTTTATATAGACATGAGAACGGTTGGATGCGGGTATATTGACCAAATACTTTTCCCTATAGCTACCTGTTTCCTCTTTCTTCTTTCGCGGCTTTGCGGAAACCGCTTTCTCTGAAGATGAATTGGCGGATTCTGTGACGGGAGGAACTTCCTGTTCCGGTTGTTTCGCATTTTCTTCAGCGGGCTTCTCCCTGCCGAAGACAGGTATGTCCCCGACAATGATATTCTTGAGGACTTCCTCATTCACTTCCACTTTCTTCTTTGTCATGACTGTGTCAGTTTAAGTTTGACGATCAGCTCTTCTGCCAGTTCTGCGATACCGCTTCCTTCCAGTTGCTTGGCAGGAGGAGACAGCAGTGTACAGCGAAAAAAGGAACGTTTGGAATGGGTGATTTCTTTTTCATAGCGGCACAAGTCGGGAAGCGTACTGTCAAGGACGGTCAGGTGCAGTTCCTTCATTACTTCTGAGTACGACTTGTAAATTTCCACATTGGTCCGTTTTTTCAGTCTATTCCAGAAGAAGATGATATCCTTGAGTGGAACATCTTTCATGTTCTTGACATAATCAAGTACAGTCGTGGAAAAAGCGAGTGTACTCTGCATGATGATAAGATCCGGAGTCGTAGGTGTCAGCACATAATCCATATTGATGATAGTGCGGAATACCCCCGAGGATTCCACTGTTCCTGGCAGGTCCACGAAAATCAGGTCATAATCTCCGTTTGCAGCAATTTTGTCCGCAGCCTCCCTCGCTTTTTCCGCAGTGGAGCCGACAACAGGATATGCTTTCTTTTGTACGCGTTCCCATTGTTGTTGCAGTAATTGCTGGTAATAGGTACTGTTGGCGACAGCCTTCTTGTCCCGCTCCCTCATACGCACAAGGCTGTGCTGGGGTGAATCACAATCAATGATTGCCACGTTCAAGTTTTTCTCGAAATGGAAGTAGCTGGCAAGGACTACCGTAAGGGCTGATTTCCCAACCCCTCCTTTCTGGTTGCTTACGGCAACAAATAAAGGTTCTTTGCTCATAATTTTTCTTTTTTAATGGTTATTGAATAATTGTCTGTTCCATCCATCCGTCAATCCGTGAACGCTTCTTTCCAACCAACTGCCGGATACTGCATCCGTTATCGGGATTGACCGTCATTCCAACCGATAGCGCATCTGTTATCATATCCGGCTTTCCGTTAATGGTCGGACTGTTGGTCATGACATTCCGATAACTGTCATATCCTACATTGTTTCCACTATTCCGACCGCTAACGGAAGCATCAGACAATATGACCATTATTCCATTATCGGAAGTTCGGTTTCATCCGTTCACGCTGCAAATAAAAGGGTATTTTTTCATACCGGCACCATGTTTCAAGGGAGGTGACGACCTGTGTCACCGTTTGTCATCACGTTACATATAACTCGCTATTTTACAATATGATAAACCGCTATAACTTTGCACCGACAACGAAACGGATACCGCTGCGGGGCTTTCCCGAAGCCGAAGAATGAGGCTGAAGGGTCAAACTCAATTTGACGGAAGGAAAATTCATGTTCAAGCGAACATAGCAAGTTGTGTTTTGAGGCACCCGAAATGAATTCGGGCACTCAAAACAACTTGCCGCTCGCCTGACGGCTCGGGAGGGATTCACTCCAAAGTCGTGAATCCGGGACGGAAGATCAGAAACAGGAAAATATCAATGCGTATGGATGAAAATAGAAAGAAAAAATCGACAAAAGGTGTGGGGAGAAAACCTAAATCCGACCCCGCCGTGCATCGTTATGTGGTACGTTTGAACTCGGAAGAGAACGGGCGTTTCGACATCCAATTCCAGAAATCCGGATTGAAAGAACGTTCAAAATTTATCAAGGCTATGATTTTCGGTCGTGAAATCAAGGTCGTGAAAATCGACAAGGCGACAATGGATTATTACATCCGTCTGACCAATTTCTACCACCAGTTCCAGAGTATCGGCAACAATTACAACCAGATGGTAAAGGCTGTCAAGACCAATTTCGGGGAGAAACGGGCATACGCCCTGCTCCGGAATCTGGAAAAGGCGACCATTGATTTGGTCGTATTGAGCAAACGGATTATCATGCTGACCCGTGAGTTTGAAGAGACCTACCTTATCAAAAGGAAAAGGGAGGAGGAATGACATGGTAGCGAAAATCAACAGGGGCGTTTCCCTTTACGGGGCGATCATCTATAACCAGCAGAAAGTGGACGACGCCACTGCACGGATTATTTACGGGAACCGCATGATTGCCGATGTCGCCGGTACCCCGGAACAAGTCGTGCGACAGACGATGTGGGCGTTCGAGAATTACCTGCTTGCCAATAGGAATACGGAGAAGCCCATACTGCACATCTCGCTGAACCCCTCTTTGGATGACCGTCTGACAGATGGACAGTTCGCGGAGCTGGCAAAGGAGTATATGCAGAAAATGGGATATGGCGACCAGCCTTACATTGTATATGTACACGAGGACATAGACCGCCGGCACATCCATATCGTATCCACCTGTGTGAACGAAAAAGGGGAAAAGATTGACGATGCCTACGAGTGGAACCGCTCGATGAAAGCCTGCCGGGAACTGGAACGGAAGTTCGGATTAAAACAGGTGGAGGACAAACGGAAAGAATTGTTGGAGCCATACCTCAAGAAAGCGGACTACCAAAACGGGAATGTGAAGGAACAGGTTTCCAATATTGTAAAAAGTGTATTCAGCAGCTACCGTTTCCGATCTTTCGGCGAGTACAGCGCGTTGCTTTCCTGCTTCAATATCGAGGCGAAACAAGTCAGGGGCGATTTCGAGGGTACGCCCTATAACGGCATTGTCTATACCATGACGGATGATGCAGGCAAACCGTTGTGCACTCCCATCAAGTCCTCCCTTATCGGGAAACGCTACGGGTATGAGGGATTGGAAAAGCGTATCGGTTACAACTCCCGCGAGTACAAAGCGGGGAAATGGCAACCGAAGATACGGAATGATGTGGCTCTTGCCATGCACGGCAGCCATGGCGACAGGGAGGAGTTCATCCGACTGCTCGGTGGAAAAGGAATAGACGTGGTATTCCGCGAGAACGATGAGGGACGCATCTATGGCGCGACCTTCATCGACCACAAGAACCGGGAGGTTTATAACGGTTCGCGGCTCGGCAAGGAGTTCTCGGCGAATGCCTTTGAACGGCTCTTCAATAATCCGGACGACATTCCGAATCCGGATGCTCCCATGCCGGAATCCGATCTGCAAAGCGGATTCTATTCCGATATGGAAAGCGGCATCGAACAGGCTTTCGGGATATTCGACATGGAGACGAACGGTCCTGACCTGCAGGAGGAGGCACTTGCCCGAAGGCTGCAACGCAAAAGGAAGAAGAAACGCCGCTCTCGCGGAATATCATAATTACGAATTTATCAACAATATTAAAATCAGTTCATTATGCAACAGGAAGATGATTTGAGAGGACTGGCAAAGGTCATGGAGTTCATGCGTGCCATTTCCATCGTGTTTATTGTCATCCACGTCTATTGGTTCTGCTACCAATCATTTGTGGATATGGGTATAAATATGGGTGTGGTCGATAAGATACTACTCAATTTCCAGCGGACGGCGGGACTGTTCAGCAACCTGCTGACAACAAAAGTATTTGCCGTCATATTCCTTGCACTTTCCTGCTTGGGAACAAAGGGCGTAAAAAATCAGGAAATGACATGGAACAGGATATACGCAGCTTTCCTATCCGGCTTGGTATTGTTCTTCATGAACTGGTGGATGCTTGACCTTCCGTTCAGTCCGATAGCGGATGCCGCCATATATACGGTAACGCTTACCATAGGGTATATCCTTCTCCTGATGTCAGGCGTATGGATAAGCCGTATGCTGAAACACAATCTGATGGAAGACGTGTTCAACACCGCCAACGAGAGTTTCATGCAGGAGACGCGGCTTATGGAAAACGAGTATTCCGTCAACCTGCCCACGAAGTTCGTGTATCAGGGCAAGGAATGGGACGGCTGGATAAATATCGTCAATCCGTTCCGTGCCTCCATCGTGCTCGGTACACCCGGTTCCGGAAAGAGTTACGCGGTGGTAAACAACTACATCAAACAGCAAATCGAGAAATCTTTCGCGATGTACATTTATGATTACAAGTTCCCGGATTTGTCGGAAATAGCGTATAATCATCTGCTTAAACACAGGGAGCATTACAAGGTGAAACCGGAGTTCTATGTAATCAATTTCGATGACCCGCGCCGCAGCCACCGGAGCAATCCCATCAACCCCAAATTCATGGCGGATATATCGGATGCATACGAAAGTGCCTACACGATAATGCTCAATCTGAACAAGACCTGGATACAGAAACAGGGCGATTTCTTCGTGGAGTCCCCGATTATCCTGCTTGCCGCCATCATCTGGTATTTGCGGATTTACAAGGACGGCAAGTACTGCTCGTTCCCTCACGCGATAGAATTTCTGAACAAGCCGTATGCCGACATTTTCACGATTCTGACCTCGTACCCTTCGCTGGAAAACTACCTTTCTCCCTTCATGGATGCCTGGCAAGGAGGAGCACAAGACCAGTTACAGGGCCAGATAGCTTCTGCGAAAATCCCGCTTTCGAGGATGATCTCACCGCAGCTTTACTGGGTAATGACAGGTGATGATTTTACACTTGATCTGAACAATCCGGAACATCCGAAAATCCTTTGTGTGGGCAATAATCCGGACCGCCAGAACATTTATTCGGCGGCATTGGGACTATACAATTCCCGTATCGTGAAATTAGTGAACAAGAAGGGACAGCTGAAGAGTTCCATTATCATAGACGAGCTTCCGACCATTTATTTTCGCGGCATCGACAATCTGATAGCCACCGCCCGAAGCAACAAGGTGGCGGTCTGCCTCGGCTTTCAGGACTTCTCGCAGTTGGCCCGTGACTACGGTGACAAGGAGGCGAAGGTAATCCAAAATACGGTAGGAAACATCTTCAGCGGCCAGGTGGTCGGCGAAACCGCCAAGAATCTTTCGGAGCGTTTCGGAAAGATTCTCCAGCAGCGTCAGTCCATATCCATCAACCGACAGGATACATCCACCTCCATCAACACGCAACTGGATTCCCTGATTCCCGCTTCCAAGATAGCCAACCTCTCGCAGGGCACATTCGTGGGCAGCGTGGCGGACAACTTCGGGGAGGAGATAGACCAGAAGATTTTCCATTCACGGATTATTGTTGATAGCGAAAAGGTGGCGGCGGAAACGAAAGCCTACAAGAAAATCCCGGTCATCAACGAGTTCAAGGATGCGGACGGCAACGACATCATGCAACAGCAGATAGACCGGAACTATTCACGCATCAAGGCGGATGTGATGCGGATAATTGAGGATGAAATGGAACGTATCAAAAATGACCCTGATTTGCAACACCTGATTCCGCAGGAGGATGACGATAAGGAATAATATTCCACAGACCGCTCTTTTATTTCAGCCTGCAAAGTTCGTCCCGTGCCTGTAAGGATTGAACAAGGCCAAGCCCTCACGGGTTTCCGCAAAAATCATCCTCGCTTCGCTTGCGGTATTTTTCCGTAAAGCCTTGCACAATCCGGCACGGAACGGTATGGCAGGCAAGAAATAAAATATCGGCTCACGAGCCGGTAAGTGTTCAACTGAAAAAAACAGATGGTCATGTGTACAACAAATGTGAACAATGCTACAAAAGGACTGTTGAGTCAAATTTCCGGGAATATGGAAAATATAGTCATCGGACAGATTCATTGGAAAGGATGTGCCTATCCCGTCAGGAAAATAGATACCGAAAGACAGACATTCAGGGTATCTGTGGTGAGCCTACGGGATGAACTGATAAACGATATGCGTAACGGCATATATGAGGCAATGGAAGCGTGCGAAGAGATAGACGGTTATTGTACTGATGAAGAACTGAGAACGCTGTCCGATGAAGACTTATACAAAATGTATTGTTGAACCAACTATAAAATAAAGAATTATGAAAAAGAGAAGCAACTTCACACCGATGGAAAGATTCCATGAGATTCTTGCCTGTCATGGTCTGAGCGCAATGAATGTGGGAATTAACCATATTCGTATTTTCTTCAATGGCAAGAAGTTATTTGACTACTATCCGCTTAGGATGAAACTCTTCGACTACCATAACTGGTACCAACTGACCTATCCCTCTTTGGGCAATGGTGACGGGAAATGGGAAATCGAACTTGAAGGTATTATCAGTAGACTTACCGCATTACCCCAATAAATACAGGAACCATGGATGACAATAAAAAGGAAACGCTCGTTTGGGACAACATTCCCGAATGGGCGATTTTTTCATTGGAATACGGCATCGAAGAAGAACTCTTCCTGACCGATGAAGACAAGGATTTGATAACCCGGTTTATCACTGAAAACTTCCTGAACGGGTACACGATGAGCGTGGACTGGGAATCATACAAGGAGTTCGACCGTTATCCTGCTTTCGGGAAACCGTGCAAGACTTATACGGTCAAGTTTTGTAATTTATAAATCAAATGAATAGAATATGAGAAAGATAACATTAAGTGGATACAACGCCATTCCGGAAGACTACCGTGGGATCTGGACTGTGGAGCGTTGGGACTTGCCGGATTGGGCTGAAATACGTGAAAGGCATATCGGAAAACGCACCATGATGGTCAATGACAACGGCACGTGCCTGTTGGTTGAAGGAATGGGCTTTGAAATCGTGGATGACAGTACATGGAAAAAGCCCGGTGAAGTCAGACGGGAAATTGGTAGCCTTTATCTGAAATTCTACAGCAGACAGGGGCGTGAACCTCATTATGCGGATTGCGTCATCCGCTGGCGTGACACTCTGGAAACGGTAGAGGCAAGGATTGCCTTGTCTATGGACTCCGATACGAAAATGGATGACGAGATATTCTATTACTGCAACGGGGTAGATGACCTGAAATCATTGGCGGATAAAAGCATGGAAGACTTTACCATAGCAGAGTGCCTCGGTTTCGGGCTATATGAAGAACTGTTACAAACAACTTAAAATTATCGGATATGAAAATCAAATGTCAGGAACACTACGATAAGTTCGTGGAGTATGCCAAGAGCATTGGCGACACAACTTTTGAGAAATGTATCGAACGTCTCAAACAGTGGGAGAAGAACTCCAACGGCAGGTATGAAATTGAACTCTATTGGGATTTCGCGCCGTATTCATTCGGTTTTGCTGAGGTGGCTGCGGACGGAAGTAATGGTGTTGTCGGTGGATTGCTATACCATGGCAGACCGGACGAATCTTTTGCCGTAATCATGGAACCGTTCCACGGCTGGAGCATTCATAACTAAATTTTCATCATACTGCTTTATCTGTAACTGTGCGAAAATGGTGCAGAGGTAATCAATATCCGATTACTTATGCACCTTTTTGGTACATTGACTCGTAAACTCAATTTACAGAATCCGGAAATTAAATCCTTGTTATGAGAATTAAGACTTGGTTTTTGCGAATTTTCTGCAAAATTCAAGGATTAAATTCTTATATGGCAAATTTAGGTAACAACAATATCTCTTTTTCCGGATTCACCTGAATAGAAATAACTTGTGTTGCTTCAAGTTTGCAAGGCAGTTGTTTTATCTCATTCGCTTGCAATAAAAACGTATCCACATTCAATTCTTTTTTGGACTTGGTTTCCCAATCATATACGACAAACAGCCCTTTGCCAAAATGCTCAAATCCGTTCTTGTGATTCGTTATGGTCAAACCGTCTTCATTCAAAGTGACAGACCAATTGCATCCACGTTCTTTATACGAAAATGCGTAACCATAAGCAATTGTTACTTTTCCAATCAGTCTGCCGACAAGGATATCCACATTCGTATAAGGATTCCTGTTATAGATAGGCTCTCTTGTTTTCAAATCACTTTCCGCCCTTAGCCTACATGCGTTGACGATACCCTTCACCAAATTATCTTTGACAAGAGGAAATGTGGACTCCGAAGATTTGGTTTCCTGCCAATATCCCTTTTTCCTTGCATAACCGTTTATACAATTCTTGCCATCACAATCCTTTCCCGGATTCTTTCCTGTTCCACATTCAAATATATGCTTTTTGCCGCGCACTTTTTCACCGCATTCTGTTTCATTGAAACAATGGTAAATGTATTCAAAATGCAATAACAGGTAGTATTCAAAGCTACGGCTTGAAAAAGCTATATTGACTTTCTTGCCGTCAATTACTTTATTTGCTTCCAGATAGGCTTCTTCATGTTTCGGATGTTTGTCCTTATCATAGACCACCCAGGATTCATCCACTCCCTCCGATAAAATTTGTCTGGCATATAGCACCCACTTTAACGGAGGTACTCCAGCTATCACTACATCCTCAACAGGGTTATTTCCGGTTTTGATTTTGCGCTTTTTACCTTTATAATTACCGCGTGCAGAATTTTCCGGCTTTTCGTCCTCCGGTATATAAGGTTGGGGAATGGTTCGCACGTCCATAGCACCTTTGTCTTTACAATACAGGTCGCACAGACTTGTGAAGAATAGTGGTTCGGTCTTATTGCCTTCGCACACTATTCTTATGACATAATTGCTATGACGCGTATTTTCGTTATTTCTCGCCATTCTCCACAAAAAGTTTTTCTAATGATTGCAATGAAGGTACACCTCCAAATTTGTTGTTCAAATACCATTTGGCAAACAAGGTATCTTCTCTTACATCATCAAAATCAGACAAGGAGAATATTTCAGACACACCGTATTTATCCTTTTCCGTAAACCACACCTGATCCTTACGAATCGTATTTTGGTCAAGAAGATTCACATCATGGGTGGTAAAGACTAACTGGGCATTGTGCTTGTTGATTCTTTCGTTCCGGAAAATATCCACTATCAATTTTGTGATATAAGAATGAAGTCCCGAATCCATTTCATCTATAAAGAATGGACTTCCGTTCTGCAATGCCTGCAATATATGACAGCCGATGATAAACAAGGCCCTTGTACCAAAAGATTCTTCTTTCAACGGCAAATCAGTAGTTTTGCCTGAATCCTCACCATCCTTATACAATCCGTGCAGACTTGTGACCTCCACGCCATCACTACGTTTTTCCAATTGAAAATCCGCCAATCCGGTATCTGCAAAGGACAAGAATTCTGCAAGCATCTTCTTGTTATCCGGATGTGAATACAGCCATCGGAGCATTTCCTTGTCCTCTCCAAGCATTGTATCTTCATGAAAGCCGTTTGATATGACAATATCCGCCAGATATCTTGCAGCGTTGGTTATCGGCTCACATGGGGTATCTTTCAAAAATTTTGAGATCAACAACTGATTCTTGAATACCTGAAAGGGCTTGAAAGTAGAAAGACTTGCTCCGAACTTCAAAGTGTCGGATTCTTTATCTTCAGGAAGCAAGATTCTTTCAAAAAGTTGTGTCTGCTTACCATTGGGGTATGATATCAATGACTCCGCTTCAATTTGCAGCCTGGTAAAACGGACTTCATACTTATACCTCACTTTTTGTGCTATAAACTCCATTGCAAATTCAATGGGAGCATTTACGGTTGCACTGTCAAACTTGAAAGGCTGATACAAAGTTATGTTTTCACCGACACGATTATCCAAATTCAGAACCCAACGTCTGAATCCATACAGGAACTTTATTATATTGGTCTTACCGGAAGCATTGGCACCAAAGATTAAAGATATCTTCAATGCTTTCTTGTTTCCCTCTGCAATGGTTTCCACGTCACACAGATTTTCGGCCTTTGCTTTTGAAGAGGTCGGTTCCGTTGTGAACGAACAAATGCCCTTGAACGAACGATAATTCTTGAATTCCAGATTTAATATCATAATTTCGCTGCTTTTTTGCAAAAGTAGTGCTTTAATTCCGCATAGGCAAATTTATTTCCCATTTTCTGCGAAAAATCCGCAAGAATTAAATATTAAATTCATTTCGGCTCTCCTATGGCTTTGTTTTTACTAACTTTTGGCACTATTCTGTATTAGTGCCGAAAGTTTGCAAAGCAAATCATCTCTTACCAAATCATCTATTGGAAAAAATTGGGAAAAGTACCAGATTTCTCCAATAGAAATACACAAGCATCTGAATGATAGTAATATAAATATAATGTTTGTTCATTATTTAATTGTGTTCATTTTTAATGAACAACTATCCAAGAGTGAACAAAACTACTTCTTAAGCGCATCGCTCTACAAAAGTAATCAAAAAGCAATTATCTATGGCACTCATCAACAATGCGATAGCGCCTTATTCCATATTCCTCTATAAAAATCCATCATAAGCACGCTTCCCTTGTCAAGTCCCATTAAGAAGTTAACTCGGAGGGACGATACCTTCCACGTTCAGGCCTCCGGTTTTCGGCTGAAAAATTCCTTTCAGTAATTTTTCAGCCGAAAAAACGCTCCGGTATCGCCGTCCGAGTTGAGGAATGGGTCGGGACTTAGCAAGCGAAGCGACCTACGACGCATAGGACAATTCTAAAAAACAACATGACGGCTATATTTTATCGGTTAATGTTGTCCCAATGCTCTATGCCATCCTATCATTTCCCAACCTTACACTGCCTCCTGTCTTATAGAGTGCCACAAGAAAGCGGGGACTAAAGACAGCTCGCTCCCAACTCTGCATAAGACAGGTTTTCTTTCTTTTTGTCGCTCGTTTTTCCACTTTTCGGTCTGTTTCGCGCCTTTTCTTTCCCAGCGTTCCCTTTTTATACTTTTCCCTCTTGCGTTTGTGTGCCATTTTCGGGGCGTTTTCATGCTTTCTCCCTCCGTTTTCTCTCTTTTCTCTTCCTCTGTTTTCCATACTGCGGTGAAACGTGATGACAAGTGATGAAACATATAGCCTAACACATTGTAAACTAATTATTTATCAAAGTTTATCCTATATATTTGCACTGACAATTTTAAGTTTCAGCTCTAAAAACCAAAGTTATGGCAAAGAAAAATGGAAGGGATGATCCCCCTAAACCTCAAGTCACCGAGAACGAACAGATGAGCGACATCGTGTTCATCCTCGACAAGATGGAACTGATTTTACAAGCGGTGTCCGAAATCAACAAGGACGGCCGGTTCAAGACGGTTCCGGCAGACAAGGAGCACCAAAACTCCTTTCTGAAAATCGACCGCTACGCCAACCTGTTCGAGAATTTCCTGAAGAACTTCTGGAGCCAGCTCAAAGACCCGACACGGTTCGGCATCCTCACCGTCAAGGAGGAGACGCTGGATAACCCGGAAGTAAGGCAGGCAGTAGAGGACATGGCGGCAGGAAAGCAGACGAAAGCCGTGGAGGAATTTCTAAAGAAGTACGAGATTGTTCCACGCGACAAGGAAAACCAAAGTATCAACCAAAAAAATCAAGAAGAAATGGCAAAGAAAAATGAAACCCCGCAGCAGGCAGTCCAGGAGGGCGGCCAGCAGCAACCCAAGTACCGCTACAACGAATCCATGATCAACTGGGAGGAGCTGAAGAACTTCGGGCTGTCCCGCGAGTACCTTCAGGAACGCGGACTCCTCGACCAGATGCTCAGGGGCTACAAGACCAACCAGGTCGTGCCCATCAGCATGAACTTCGGTTCCGCCGTGTTGCGCACCGACGCGCGCCTGTCGTTCCAGCAGACCGCCGGCGGCCAGATAGCCCTCGGCATCCACGGCATCCGCCAGAAGCCCGAACTTGACCGTCCGTATTTCGGGCACATCTTCTCCGAGGAGGACAAGAAGAACCTGCTTGAGACGGGCAATATGGGACGTGTCGTGGAACTGAAAGGGCGCAACGGCGAATACATCCCCTCTTTCGTCAGCATAGACAAGCTGACCAACGAGGTGGTCGCCATGCGTGCTGAGAACGCCTTCATCCCGAGGGAAATAAAGGGCGTGCAGCTCACCGAACAGGAGCAGAACGACCTGCGTGAAGGCAAGAAGGTGTTCATCGAGGGGATGATTTCCAACAGCGGCAAGGAGTTCGATGCCCACATCCAGATAAATGCCGAGCGCAGGGGCGTTGAATTTATCTTCGAGAACGACAAACTCTTCAACCGCCAGTCATTAGGCGGGGTGGAGCTGACCAAGCAGCAGATTGAAGACCTCAATATGGGCAAGGCCATTTTCGTGGAGGGAATGGAACGCAAGGACGGTGAGATTTTCTCTTCGTATGTCAAGTTAGACGAAGCGACCGGCAGACCCGCCTATACCCGCTACAACCCGGATTCGCCGGAAGGAGCACGCGAAATCTATATCCCGAAGGAAATCAACGGCGTGAAAATCACCGCCGAGGAACAGCAACAGCTCCGCGAGGGCAAGACCATCTTCCTCAACGACATGGTGAACCGCAAGGGCGAGGAGTTTTCATCGTTCATCAAAGCAGACCTTGAAACCGGCAGGTTGAGTTACTCCCGCACCCCCGACGGCTTCGAGCAGCGTGCCGAGTTCAAGATACCGGCAAAGGTATGGGACGTGGAACTTACCCGCAAGCAGCGTGCCGACCTTCAGGACGGAAAGGCGGTCCTGGTCGAAGGGATCAAGGGGTACGACGGCAAGACCATCTCGCAGTATGTCAAGGCAAACTTCAACCAGGGCAGGCTGGACTTCTACAACGAGAACCCGGACCGGAAACGCGATGCGTCACAGCGTAATGTGGTGGCCAACGCGCAGAAGCAGGGACAGGAACAGAACAACCGAAAATCCAAAGGCGCGAGCATAGCCTAAGCTAAAGTCAAGTGAATGTAAAATCTCAAAATTCAGCAATATGAACAAGAATAATGGCAACAACACGCCTTTCAAGGCGGAAGACGTGAACTGGGACGAACTGGCAGGCATCGGTATACTGAAGGACGAGCTTGAAATGTCGGGAGAACTTGATACCCTGCTTAAAGGTGAAAAGACGAAGGTCCTGTCTCTAAGCCTGGTACTGCTCGGTGTGGACGTGGTGATGGACGCCACCCTTCAACTGGTACACAAGGACGGCGAGCCGCTGATTGAAATCCTCGGTGTAAAGCTTTCGGCATAGCCATCGAAAACAGTCAAATCAACAAATAAACAAGTAAAAATGTCAAACCGCCGTTTCCTGTTTTCCGGTTCCGGTAACGGGGAACGGCTTAAATTTTATCCGAACATGAAAGCAATCATAGCAGAAAAACCGAGTGTAGGAATGGATATAGCCCGCATAATCGGGGCTACAGAAAAGAAGGACGGCTATTGTATCGGCAACGGGTATATGGTCACGTGGGCGTTAGGACACCTCGTGTCGCTGGCATTGCCCGGCACATACGGCTACACGAAAACTGCCGCCGACGACCTCCCGATGATTCCCGAACCTTTCCGACTGGTCGCCAGGCAAATAAAAACAGCCAAAGGTATGGTGACAGACATAACCGCCAACAAACAACTCAAGACCATTGATGAGGTTTTCTCCAAGTGCGACAGCATCATCGTGGCAACGGATGCGGGTCGGGAAGGAGAACTCATATTCCGTTGGATATATGACTATTTGGGCTACACAAAGCCGTTCCAACGCCTGTGGATTTCCTCGCTGACAGACGAAGCCATCCGCGAAGGGATGGAAAACCTCAGGGACGGCAGCGACTACGACAGCCTCTATGCCGCCGCGGACAGCAGGGCGAAGGCGGACTGGCTGGTGGGCATGAACGCCAGCCGTGCGTTGGCGATAGCTTCCGGCTCGGCAAACAGTTCCATCGGCCGTGTGCAGACCCCGACTCTCGCCATGATATGCGCACGCTTCAAGGAGAACCGCAACTTCGTTTCCACCTCATACTGGCAGCTGCATATCACGTTGAAGCAGGGAGAGGCGCACCGCCAGTTTTTCCACCCGGAAGAGTTCAAGGACAAGGAAACGGCCGGGACGGCATACGGGAAAATCACTTCCGGTTCCGTCGCGACTGTCACTAAGGTGGAACGAAAGAGGACATTCCAGCAGGCTCCGCTATTGTACGACCTGACAGCCCTTCAGAAAGACTGCAACATCCATTATGATCTGACGGCGGACAAGACCCTTTCCATCGCCCAGACGTTGTACGAGAAGAAGCTGATATCGTATCCGAGGACCGGAAGCCGGTATATACCGGAAGATGTCATGGCGCATATCCCTTCCTTATTGGAGAAAGTCGTGGCTATGCCCGATTTCAAGGAATATGGGGACACTCTCGATTTTTCCGGCCTGAACACGCGGAGCATAGACAATGCGAAAGTGACTGACCATCATGCCCTGATCATCACGGGTATCGCGCCACAGGAACTGTCCGAGGCGGAATCGGCCGTCTATACCCTGATAGCCGGCAGGATGCTGGAATCCTTCTCCCCGCCCTGCGAGAAAGAGTCGCTGGTCATGGAATGTACCTGCGAGGGGATGGATTTCCGTTCCCGATCTTCCGTCATTGTCAGTCCCGGCTGGCGCGGCGTGTTCCGCAGGAAAGAGGACCGGGACAAGGACGAGACGGAGGGCAACGAGGGAAGCGCAGAATTTGCCGAAGGAAAGAAAATCATGGTCATGGGATACGGGCTGGCGCAGAAGAAGACCATGCCCAAACCGCTTTACACGGAGGCCACTTTGCTGGCAGCCATGGAGACGTGCGGCAAGCACATCACGGACGAACAGGCAAGGGAGGCCATAAAGGATTCCGGTATCGGTACGCCCGCCACACGTGCCGCCATCATCACCACGCTGGTGGGACGTGACTACATCGCACGATCAGGCAAAAGTGTCGTACCGACCGAAAAAGGAATGCTTGTCTACGAGGCGGTGAAGGATATGCGCGTGGCGGATGTGGAGCTGACCGGCAGTTGGGAAAAGGCACTGGCGCAAATAGAGGGGCATACTCTTGACACGGAAACATTCATGCGCTCCATCCGGGACTACACCGGCAAGGCGACCGGCGAGATACTGCGACTCAGTTTGCAGGCAATGCCGGGCAAGTTTTTCACCTGTCCCAAATGCAAGACAGGGAAAATCATCATCCGTTCCAAGGTGGCCAAGTGCGACCATGACGGGTGCGGGCTGCTGGTGTTCCGCAAATTTCTGAACAAGGAACTGACCGACCAGCACCTGGAGCAGTTGCTTTCATCAGGCTCTACCAAGCTGATAAAGGGTTTCAAGGGCAAGAAGGGAGTTCCTTTCGATGCAGCCGTCACCTTTGACGAGGGCTTCAACCTCAAGCTCTTATTTCCAAAGCCTAAAAGCGGGAAAGGCAAATAGCACGGTCATTCCAATTCACGGGCAAAGGTAGCGCACCGCCTTGTTCCGCCTGCAAGGTCTGGCCTTTCAGGTTTCGGAGAAAATCATCCTCACTTACGCTCCGGTATTTTCCCCGAAAACCTTGCCTGTGGCGGCGGTACGCTTTCCGGCCCCGGAAATTGGAAATGACATGTTTCACCTCATAATAATGTAAGGTCATGAAAGCAAGGGAATGTATCGAAAAAGCAAGGAGAAGCAGATGGATACGGATAGTATCATTAGCTGTTGTCGCATTCATCGTGTTCAGTTACCTGTACACGAGAGGCATATCTCCGGTATGGGCTGCAGTTGCCATTGTCTTTTTCAGGGGATTCTTCAGGTTCATCTACCGGATTGCCTGTTTCCTGTTGGCGGCAGCGATACTGTTCTGCATCCTCAGCTATCTGGTTTTCTGACAAGATGAAAATATGAAACGGATATATCATACGGATTTCTGTAAAACCTTACAGAACGGAGCTGTCCTGCCGGGCGGCTCTTTTTGTATCCAGAACTTAGTGAAACTGATAACAGCACGGATAGAGAAGAAAAAGAAGTCAATACAGCCATTGACAGACCGAAGAACTACTGGGCAAAGTTGGCAAACGCTTCTTTCGGATGGCAAGGTCGCGCCTTGCGGTTTCGGAAAAAAACATCCTCACCGTTCCGGCTCCGGTATTTTCCCCGAAAACCTTGCCTTACCGGAAGCGTCCGCCGTAAAGCCCTTGTAGTTCAACGGGCTGCCAAAGCCCGAGTATTCACAATTAAAATAATAAAGTTATGAATCAAGCAATCATCACAAGACCGCCGATGGCACCGTTGCAGATACATATGCCGATGCCCGCAACAAGAAGGAAAAGGACAGTGGAACCGAAACCGGCAGTAAAGTTCCCGCCACGAGGAACGACCGGACCGGTGCACATTTCCACACTATTGAATCCGATTTTGGAAATATGCCGCCATCCCGACAGGGACAGGCTGCTGGCAGAGTTCTTCAACCAATAACGGAATGCGATTATTCATTTTTTAATTCATACAATTATGTTTTTCACAACAATCCACCAGATGATGACCGATGGCGTAGATCTCACGCTCGTCATCCGCAAAGCGAACGGACAACTGACAGTATCGACACTGCCGAAGTCAAACGGGCTGAAAGACGAAGCCCAGAACCACATCGTGCCGCTGACCGTCAGCGGACTGCCGCAGGAACTGGACGCCGGATTCCTACAAGTCATCGCCCGGCCGATACAGAAGGCGGCAGGTCTGATTACCAACATGGCGCAATTCGAGGCGCAGGCGGAAAAAGCCGCGTCTGAAAGCAAGGCTGCAAAGGATGCAAAGGCCAAAGAGACGAAAGAGGAGAAGGAAAAGCGGGAGAAGTACGAGAAGCACTTCAAGAAAGCGGAGGAGCTGATCGCTGCCAAGAAGCACAGCGAGGCCGTTACCGTTCTCGGGCAGGCACGCTTCTATGCCAAACCGCAGGACTTGAGTAAGATTGACGGGATGGTGGCGGAACAGAAAAAGGCGATGAACGCGGGCAGTCTGTTCGACCTTATGGAAGATTCCGCACCACAACCGCAGGTACAGGCACAGCAACCGCAGACGCAAGCGCGGCAGCAACAAACACCATCACATCCACCTCAGCCGCAAATGCAGAGACCGATGACCGGACAGCCGCAGAATGGGCAGCAGAATCTGCAGCAGCAGACAATGTGGCCGTCACAGCAACCGCACCAGAGTCCCATTCCTGCACGACCGCAATACGGTGTACAGCCACCGATGCCACAGCAACAGCCGCAACCTGCATACGGCGGACAATATGACGCGCACTGGCAGGAACAATCCTGTCACCAGGAGGATATGTACCCGCAATACGGGCAGGAAGAGCCTACTTACCGGCCGGAGGATTACGATGAATATCCCGATTTCCCTCAATCCATGTTAGAACATCATACTTCACATTACGCTCAAACAGTTTAAGATTATGGCACTCGAAATCAAAGGAATGATACGCTCATTCACATTCAAGAAAGGTAACGGGATGGTCACGCTCGACGATCCTAATCCGTCAGACAGTCCGGAGATGGTCATGAGTTATTACTCCAACTTCTACCCGGAACTGACAACCGCAACGGTACACGGACCGGTCATCAAGGACGACAAGGCCGTGTACGAGTTCAAAACCACCATCGGAACAAAAGGATAAAACCGGGTCAGTAGAAATTTAGTGGGGATAAGCATATAAATTGGCGATACGGAAAAGA
>ERZ1034876.148-NODE-148-length-47385-cov-7.250391_pt1 | contig 47385 bp, 39 predicted proteins | sample MGYA00520698_ERZ1034876 | MGnify/ENA primary metagenome ERZ1034876 (study PRJEB33766, sample SAMN09781723) | gut metagenome | biome: gut microbiome | host: Homo sapiens | place: Madagascar | study: EMG produced TPA metagenomics assembly of the PRJNA485056 data set...
ACACAACACAACACAACACATCACCATCGCGTGAAGGACCATACAACAATCATGAGTAATGAAACCCCACAGCAGCCGACGCCGGCCAACGAGCTTCTTGAAGCGTTGGGCACCACTCTCAGCCCGGATCTGCTCGTGCAGGCACTCACCCACCGTTCCTTCTCGCATGAGCACCCCGGCGTGGCCAATTACGAACGCCTCGAATTCCTGGGAGACGCGGTGCTCGAACTGGTCTCCACTGAAACGCTGTTCACCATTCACCCGGATATGACCGAGGGGCAACTGGCCAAGATGCGCGCCAAGGCCGTCTCCGAAGACGCGCTGAGCGCCATCGCCAAAACCAAGCTCAAGGTGGGCCCCTACATTCTGCTGGGTCACGGAGAAGCCGAGCAGGGCGGCGCGGAGAAGAACTCCATCCTATGCGACATCGTGGAATCGCTCATCGGCGCGACCTTCCTGGAACACGGCATCGACGAGGCACGCAAGGTGATTCACCGGCTTATTGACGACACGCTCGCCGAAGTGGCCACCGAGGGCCCGGCACTTGACTGGAAGACCTCGCTGACCGTCAAGGCGCACGGCCTCGGCAAGGAGGAGCCTGTCTACCATATGGAGGTCTCCGGCCCGGAATACGCGCAGATCTTCACCGCGCGCGTCTCATTGGGCGAGAACGGCGACATCATCGGCATCGGTAAGGGCTCCAGCAAGCGTAAGGCGCAGCTGGCGGCCGCCGAAGCGGGCTGGAAGTCACTGGACTCGTTCAAGACGCGGACTAAGTAAGCCCGCTGTCGGATTTGCGAATAGACTAATACCAACATGAGCGACGAGTCGCGCCGGGGCCACAAGTCTCGGGGAAGCGACTGGAATCAGACACGCGGGCACCCGGCCCCATCCCAAGGTCGGGCAGGTTCGCGACAAAACCTATGAGGTGAGAGGAATCATGGCTTTACCCACGCCTTTGCAGGCATTCAGCGGTGTACCGAAAATCAACACGGCCCCCGATAAGCAGACCATCGTCGATGGCGAGAAGATGACTGGCGCCCAGGCGCTGATTCGTTCGCTGGAGGACCTCGGCGTCGAGGACGTCTTCGGCATTCCTGGCGGCGCGATTCTGCCCGTCTACCACGAGATCAAAGACAACACGAAGTTCCGCTTCGTGCTTATGCGCCACGAGCAGGCCGCCGGCCACGCCGCCGAAGGCTACGCACTGGCCACTGGCAAGGTGGGCGTGTGCATCGTGACTTCCGGCCCGGGTGCCACAAACGTGGTCACGGCCATTGCGGACGCGAACATGGACTCCGTGCCCATGGTCGTGATTACCGGTCAGGTGGGCGTGCAAGCCATCGGCACTGATGCCTTCCAGGAGGCGGATATCGTGGGCATCACCTACCCGGTGTCCAAGCACTCCTTCCTCGTGACCCGCGCGCAGGACATTCCTCGCGTGCTTTCCGAGGCGTACTACATCGCCAACACCGGCCGCCCCGGCCCGGTGGTCGTGGATCTGACCAAGACCGCACAGACCGGCGACATGTACTACTCATGGCCGCAGCGCATGATTCTGCCCGGCTACAACCCCACCACCAAGGCGCACGGCCGTGTGCTGTCCGACGCGGCGAAGCTGTTCTCTCAGTCGTACCGCCCGGTGCTGTATGTGGGTGGCGGCGCCGCCCGCTCCAACGCCGGCGCACAGGTCAAGGCTCTGGCCGACCTGACCGGCGCTCCCGTGGTCACGACCCTGCCCGCACGCGGCATCATTCCCGACTCCGACCCGAAGAACCTCGGCATGCTAGGCATGCACGGTACGATTGCCGCAACCGGCGCCGTGCAGCGCGCTGACCTGCTTGTGGCCATCGGTGCACGTTTCGACGACCGCGTGACCGGCAAGCTCGACGCCTTCGCACCGACCGCCCGCGTGATTCACATTGACATCGACCCGGCTGAAATCGGCAAGAACCGTCAGCCCGACGTGCCGATCGTGGGCGATGTGGCTACCGTGCTCGACGACTTGATTCCCGAGATTCAGCGTACGCAGGCCATTCAGGGCAAGCCGAATCTGGCCCCCTGGTGGAAGGCGATCGACGGCTGGCGCGAGGAATACCCGATGACGTGGGATGAGCCGACCGACGGATCGCTGGCCCCGCAGTGGGTCATCAAGAAGCTCTCTGAGATGGCCGATCCGTCCACCATCTGGGTGACCGGTGTGGGCCAGCACCAGATGTGGGCTTCGCAGTTCATCGATTTTGAGAACCAGCACGCTTGGATCTCCTCCGGAGGCCTCGGCACGATGGGCTACGGTCTGCCGGCCGCCATCGGCGCATCCGTGGGCTCGGCCCGTGAATTCGAGGGCAAGAAGCCGGTGTGGCTGATCGATGGTGACGGTTCCTTCCAGATGACCTCTGAGGAGCTGGCCGCCGCGTTCCTGGACCACGCTCCGGTGAAGATCGCGATTCTGAACAACTCCGTATACGGCATGGTCCGTCAGTGGCAGACGCTGTTCTACGAGCACCACTACTCGCAGACCAACCTGCTCGATGGTGAAGCGCACGGTGCCGATGGTGCGGCGGCACTGGCCGACGGCGATGCGCCGCTCGAAGTGCCTGATTTCATCAAGTTGGCCGAGGCATACGGCTGCGTGGGTATCCGCGCGTTCACCGAGGAAGAGGCGATTGCCGCCATCGAAAAGGCGAACCAGATCAACGACCGCCCGGTGCTGATCGACTTCCGCGTGTGGAAGGATGCGATGGTGTGGCCGATGGTAGCCGCCGGCGCCCCCAACGACGAGGTGACGTACAAGCCCGGCATCAAGCCGCTGGCTGGCGGCACCCCGGCTCCGGGAACCGGTCCGGACGAGCATGCGACCGGCGTGTTCGAGCACGAGACCGCCGCTGCCACTGCGAGCGAGCACTGAGGAGAGGAGAACACTCATGGCTAACTATCCTGCATCCCAGCCTGGTTCCCAGCGTCATACGCTGTCCGTGCTGGTGGAGAACCGCCCAGGCGTGCTGGCGCGTATCGCCGGCCTGTTCGCCCGCCGTGCGTTCAACATCAACTCGCTGTCCGTCTCCCCCACCGAGCGTCCGGACATCTCTCGCGTCACGGTGACCGCCGACGTGGAGGCCGTGCCGCTGGAGCAGATCATCAAGCAGCTCAACAAGCTGCTGCATGTGCTCAAAATCGTGGAACTCGACCCGAACTCCACCGTGGAACGCGAACTGGTGCTCATCAAGGTGGCCGCCAACGAATCCAACCGTTCCGACGTGCTGGAGATCGTGCGTCTGTTCCGCGTGCGCGTGGTGGACGTGAATCCGGAATCGCTGACCATTGAGGCCACCGGTGCCGAAGGCAAGATCGACGCCCTGCTGGGGCTTTTGGAGCATTACGGTGTGATTGAGCTGGTGCGCTCCGGTGCCGTAGCCGTGACCCGCGGCCCGCGCGCCCTGAGCGAAAAGGTCGTCGGTTCCGAGGTTACCGGGCGCTGATTCGGCGACTGCGGGAAGACCCAGTCCAAGCTCAAAAGGCGGATGCGCATGATGCATATCCGCCTTTTTTCATGCGTGCATACCTCATCACCCGTACTGCAAGCAAAACGACAGCACCTCATGCTAGCATTATGACAGCAACAAGGAGGTGCATCATGGCAACATTGACCATCCGAAAAATACCCGATGAGCAGATTCAGCAGCTCAAAGAAGTGGCTGAGAAAAACAACCGCTCCATGGAATCTCAGGTGCGATCCATTCTCGAAGAATGGCTGGCTGGCACGGTGGCGCATGAAATCACGCGAAAGACCAATTTCTATGACGAGATCCGCGAATTCATGAAGAACATGGATTTTGAGGGACTCGACAAGGGGGAACTCCCACTATCCGAGCGAAATTCCGCCGATTCCCGACCGCCAGTATCTTTTGAATAGGAATCGGCCATGATTATTCTGGACACCAACGTCATCAGCGAAATCATCAAGAAACAGCCAGACGAACACGTTGCCAATTGGCTGAGGAACCAAGATACAAGCAATTTGGCAACCACCGCCATCACCGTCGCCGAGTTGTTGGCCGGAATATGTCGCATGCCTGAAGGCAAACGACGAAAGTACACAGATACGACCGTCAAGCTGGCGCTTATGACATTAGAGGACAGAACGTTCGCATTTGACACTCAGGCAGCTGCGGATTATGCCCATATCCTTGTCGAACGCGAACACAGGGGCACACCTACCAGTATTCAAGACGCCATGATTGCGGCAATTGCCTGTTCCTGGGATGCGGCCATAGCCACGCGCAATATCAAGGACTTCGAAGGTACCGACGTGGAATTGATTAATCCGTGGGAGTTTGCATAGCGGGAGGCCCCGGCAAACTGCCGAGGCCTTGTGAACGTTACGGTTTCTCCCGCTACTCCAATTGTTCGGAGAGTTCGAGCCATTCGGCTTCGAGATCATCGCTTTCAGTATTGACGGCGGTGAGTTGTTCATTGAGCTTGTTGAGACCCTCGTAGTCGCTCGGGTCATGGGCGGCCATCTGCGCCTCGAGATCGGCCTTCTGCTCTTCAAGCTTAGCGAGCTTACGTTCGATGGCATTCACGCGCTTGGATGCCTCGTGGAAGGCCTTGCCGGTGAGCTTCGAGGTGGAGTCCTCACCGTTATTGGCTCCCTCTGACGAGGGAGCTATCCGCGAAGCGGACTGAGGGAGAGATGCGGCAGCGTTGACGGCGGCCGCCTTACCCTTACCAGACTTCGCCGAGCTGCTACCGGTGCCCGCGAAGCCAGGCGTGTCAGCCGGCAATCCCTTGCCGTTCTTAATAGCCTCAACCATATCGAGGTAGTCCTGCACGCCGCCGGGCAAGTGACGTACTTTGCCGCCAATCAGCGCGAACTGCTGATCGGTGACGCGCTCCAGCAGGTACCGGTCGTGGGAGACCACAATCAACGTGCCCGGCCAAGTATCGAGCAGGTCTTCCATCACGGCGAGCATATCGGTGTCCAGATCGTTGCCGGGCTCGTCCATGATGAGCACGTTCGGCTCGTCAAGCAGAATCAGCAGCAGTTGCATGCGGCGCTTCTGACCACCGGAGAGATCGCGGATCGGCGTCATCAGCTGGGCGGATTCGAAGCCGAGACGCTCCATCAACTGTCCCGGCGTCACTTCCTTGCCATCCACAATGTAGCTCGGCTTATAGCGGGAAAGCACTTCCTTGATCTTGTACTTGCCGAGCTTCTCCAGCTCATCGAGGCGCTGCGAGAGCACCGCGAACTTCACCGTCTTGCCAATGTTCACATGGCCTGCGGTCGGGGTGAGTGTGCCATCAATCAACTTAAGCAGCGTGGACTTGCCGGCACCATTCGCACCGACGATGCCGAAGCGGTCGCCCGGGCCAATCAGCCAAGTCACATCGTCAAGAATCTCGCGGCCGGAAACCGTCACCTTGCGTGCAGCCGAGGTGACACCGGCTGCAGCAGTGTCATCATCCGAATCCGTTGCAGCAGTGCCACCGCCGATGGTTTCACCACCCGTGTTCATGCGACGAACCTCGCGATCGTCAGCAAGCTGCGGATTGCCGCTCTCAGCCTCGGCCTTCTTACGCGCTTCCTCAGCGGACTCGACGGCTTCCGGCACGCCGGCGTCCACCAGGCGCGGGTCAGTCATGTCGGTGACCGCCACCTCAACGGAACCATGCAGCTGCGGCTCGGCGTACATGGCGTTGACCACATCCACGCGGGAAGCGGACGCGGAGAGCGCCGCCACATCCGGGTCGATATCGGCCATGCCCTGCGGTTTTTCGAAAATCTGCGTCACGTCGACCAAATCGACCACCTGTTTGCCGAGACGGGAGGTGGCCATTTGCTTCAGTTCAAGTGTGTTACGCATCGGCGGCACATCGGCAATCAATTCGCGTGCGGCCTTGACGTGGAACTTCTGCTTGGTGGAGCGGGCACGGGCACCGCGGGAAAGCCATGCGAGCTCCTTGCGAGCCAGATTGCGGCGCTTGGTTTCGCGCACATCGGCTTGGCGATCGCGTTCCACGCGCTGCAGCATATATGCGGAATAGCCGCCCTCGAACGGCTCGATCACGCCATCGTGGACTTCCCACATCGATTCGCAGACCTCGTCCAAGAACCAGCGATCGTGGGTCACGAGCAACAGAGCGCCCTGGCCTTTGGACCAGCGGTTCTTCAAATGTTCGGCAAGCCAGTGGATAGTGACCACGTCGAGATGGTTGGTGGGCTCGTCAAGTGCAAGAATATCCCAATCCTTGAGCAGCAGTCGGGCCAAATCGGCGCGGCGACGCTGGCCACCGGACAAGGAGCCGACCTTGGCATCCAGGCTCATGCCGCCGAGCAATGCCTCGACGATTTCACGGGAAGTGTTATCGGACGCCCATTCGTAGTCGGCGCGCCCCTCAAGTGCGGCTTCGCGAATGGTGGCGTTGTCATCAAGGGGATCACGCTGGTCAAGCATGCCGAACGTGAGTCCGCCACGCTTTGTCACGCGGCCGGAATCCGGCTCCTGAGCACCGCGGAACAGGTGCAGCAACGTGGATTTGCCGTCGCCGTTCTTGCCGACGATGCCGATGCGGTCGCCTTCAAAAACACCCTGCGTTACATCAGCGAAGATGGTTTTGGTAGCGAAAGCGAGCGAAACGTGTTCCAGTCCAATGTCATAAGTCGGCATGACTCACCAATGTAGCGCCACGCTTGCCCAGCGGCGGCCCGCAAACGTTATTTGTTCAGCGTCTGAGCGTAGGAGTTGCAGCGGGCCGCAAAACCGGAGAACACTTGCTCGGCGAGCGGTTGCAGTAGCTGGTCGTATTGGGCGAACTGCTCGCGCAATTGGGACTTGGAACCACCCGCGGCCTTGAGATCCTTGACCATGCTCGGCTCATCCAGCCATTCGTCCAGCAGCGAGCCGCACACTTCCAGGTGGAACTGCATGCCCAGCGCGGATCCCAGTCGGAATGCCTGCACCTTGGTGGAAGACGAACGCGACAGCAGCTGGCCTTCCGCGGGCAGGCCCACCACGTCGTTATGCCAGTGCAGCACCGTCAGCTGCTTATCCCACATGGAGAAGAAGTCATGCTTGTCCACACGCTTGATCGGCGCGAACCCAATCTCCGGCGCATCGCCCTTGCGCAGCTGCGCACCAAGCGCAGTGGCGATAATCTGATGCCCCAGGCATACACCGAGAATCGGCTTGCCTGAAGCCACGGCGGCACGCGCCAACTTGGCTTCTGCCTTCAGCCCCGGATACTTATCGTAATCAAGCGCGCCCATAGGCCCACCCATGATTACCACGCCAGCCAGTTCGCCGAAATCAGGCAAGTCCGGTTTCTTTTTGTCGACGATATTCATCGTCACCGTCTCAAGACCGATGTCCTCGAGGTTCGACAATATGCGTCCCGGGCGTTCCCATGGGACATGTTGCAAAATGAGCACTTGTGGTGTGGCCATGACTTCTATTGTGGCACGAGCGTTCCCCGTTTGCGTAACGAGCAGGGCAAATCCATGAATCTCGCAGTTTCCGCAGCGGTCAAAGACGTGTTCTCGCGAGACTGTTGTCCCGCTTCTCATCCGTCTGTCACCTCGTTCGGGCCCCACCTGTGAAGCGTTCATCAAACTCTTCGAGTAACGATTCAGCATGTCTGGTTCGGACCCTACGCTTGAGTGTTATGGGAAACAGCCAAGAACCGCAGGATTTCAACATTTCCGTCATGCCTTCAAGCCTGACGCCAGTGCATGTTGCCAAGGCCGCAGAAGGCCTGAATCTGTATGACACCGCCTCGCATCAGGTCAGCCATTTCGTGCCGCTCAAGCCGGGCGAAGTCGGCATTTATGTGTGTGGCGCGACTGTGCAGTCGTCACCGCATATTGGCCATATCCGTGCCGCCGTGGCGTTCGACATCGTGCGCCGCTGGTTTTTGAAGCTCGGCTACAAAGTCACTTTTGTGCGTAATGTGACCGATATCGACGACAAGATTCTCGTTAAGGCCGCGGCCGCAGGCCAGCGTTGGTGGGCCCGCGCCTATTACTACGAGCGCGAATTCACCGAGGCATACAACACACTCGGCGTACTGCCGCCCACCGTGGAACCTCGCGCCACCGGCCACATGTCGGACATGATCGACCTGATTCAGCGCATTCTCGACAACGGACACGGCTATGTGGTCACGGATGCGGACGGCAAGCCCACCGGCAACGTGTACTTCGATGTGGCATCCTGGCCGCATTACGGCGAACTCACTCACCAGAAGAAGACCTCCGAAGTCGATGAGGCCGCCGCCGTGGCCGACCGCATGGGCCCGTCCGTGGACGCCACCGGTGCCGACAAGTACAATCCGGTCGACCCGGCCGATGCCTCCCCCGACAAGCATGATCCGCGTGATTTCGCCCTGTGGAAGGCTCCGAAGGACACCGATCCCGAGGACGCCCGTTGGTCGACGCCGTTTGGCGTGGGCCGCCCTGGCTGGCACATCGAATGCTCCGCCATGTCCCACCGTTACCTGGGCGATGGCTTCGACATTCACGGCGGCGGCTTGGATCTGCGCTTCCCCCACCACGAAAACGAAATGGCTCAGACCCGTGCGGCCGGCTACCCCTCCGCTGCGCGCTGGATGCATTCGGCATGGGTGACCGCCAAGGGCGAGAAGATGTCGAAGTCGCTGGGCACCGGCCTGTCCGTGCCGAGCGTGTTGGCTGAGCATTCCGCTTGGGTGGTGCGTTACGCCCTGGGCTCCGTGCAGTACCGGTCGATGCTCGAATGGTCCGATCAGGCGCTGGTCGAGGCGCAGGCCGCATACGACCGCGTCTCGAACTTCATCGAGCGTGCCGGTGTGGCGCTGGGTGGACAGCCTTCTCGCGAGGAAGTCACTGCCGTCTCCGCCGACGATTTGCCCACCGATTTCGTGGCCGCCATGAATGACGATGTCAATGTGTCTGGTGCAACCGCCGCGATCTTCACCGCCATCCGTTCCGGCAATACGTTGCTTTCACAGCTGGCTGACCGCGCCGATTCCGAAACCGCCAAGGCCGAGGTGCGTGAGGCGCTGCTCGCCGTGCGTGCCATGCTCGACACCTTGGGCCTGGACCCGCTGGCCGAACCGTGGGTGTCCGCCGGCGCTGCCGGCGGTGCCGCTGATGGCACGGCCGAGTCGCCCGAGCATGCAGCGCTGGAGGCACTGATCGCCGAACAGCTCAACGCCCGTGCCGAAGCTCGCAAGGCCAAGGATTTCGCCAAGGCCGATCAGATTCGCGACGCCCTGACCGAGGCCGGCATCGCCATCGAAGACGGCCCGCAGGGTTCCACTTGGAGTCTGAAGTAGTCGCTTCAAACCCATCAATCAGTCAAACACGAAGTCCACGTCCACGATGTGCAGGCGCTTGCTGAGCTCCTTTTCCAGCGAGCGCTTGCATTCGATGAGGTCAGCTACATCAATGGTTTCGCCGATGCCGCTCAGATACACGTCAACGGTGTAGTTCATACCGGTCTTGAAGATCAGCGTCTGCTCGTAGTCGGTGTTGGCAGGCAGATGGCGCTGTGCCTCGGCCTCCACGTAGGCGTTGGTTTCATCGTCGTCATGCACGCCGCCGACCAATTCCACGAACGCCTCTTTGAGCACGCTGAACGGCTCCTTGATGGTCAATGCCACCAAAGCCACGGTGATGAAGAAATCGCCGGTGTAGTGCAGGAAGTCAAGCGGACCGCCGGCCGGTAGCAGCATCAGGAAGATGGCAACTACGCCGATGCCGAACGACATCGATCCGTCGACCAACGTGCTCTTGCACTCGGCGGTGAGCATGGTGCTGGAATCGCCGATGGATCGGTTGGAGCGCCGGTAATACGTGTATAGGCTGAAGCACACGATTACGGTCAGGATCTCGTAGATGACCACCGGGCCGGTTTCAATGCGTTCGCCGGACCCGAACACGAAGTAGTCGTACGCTACTCGGCACACGTCAATCAGCGAATACACCAACAACGACATGGTGAAAATGGCCTTGCAGATCGCGTAGATAGGTTCCAGTGCGAACATGCCATTGGGGAAGCGCTCGGTGGTTCGCACCGTGCGCGACGAGAGGTACACCGCCACCATTCCGGACAGGACGGAAATCGCGGTGAAGGAGAAGTCGAGGAACATGGCCTTGAGACCGGTCATGAAGAACACGGCCATGCCGGCTAAGACCTGCAGCACGTTGATGACGATACCAACGATCAGGGCTTTGCGTTCGAGTAGTTTTTGGGTGGGCATCAGTGGGCCTTCCTTATTGCACGGCATGTCTGCGTTGGCCCGAACGTCATGGTTCGGAGCGCACGGCAGTCTGCGTATAAGCGGTGTCCAGCGATTTTCAAAACAGCGTAAGTATTCCAAAAAACACAGGATTCTTTACGGTTTCCATGGTATCGGAAGCACTCGATTGGCTTCGCCACGAGCGGACGGCACGGCATTTGCCGTCTGAATGCCCAACATCCCTGACTACTACGCGGCACATTCCCCGAAAAGCGTCGTCCCCAACACCGCAATTTCCCGCGTGGCGGCTAGACTGTTGCCCATTATGGCAGCTTTTTCATCTTTGACAGACAGACTCTCGAATGCGTTCAAGCATCTGAAGAGCAAGGGCAAGCTTTCCGAGGCGGATATCGACGGCACGATCCGTGAAATCCGCCGCGCGCTGCTCGACGCCGACGTGGCGCTCGACGTGGTGCGTTCCTTCACCGGCAAGGTGCGTGAGCGTGCACTGGGCACCGAGGTGTCCGACGCACTCAACCCCGCCCAGCAGGTGGTGAAAATCGTCAACGAGGAGCTCACCGACGTGCTCGGCCAAGGCGTCGACCGTCCGCTGAACTTCGCGAAGAACCCGCCGACGATCATCATGCTCGCCGGCCTTCAGGGTGCCGGTAAAACCACGCTGGCCGGCAAGCTCGGCTACTGGCTCAAGGATTCCGGCCACACGCCGCTGCTGGTGGCGGCCGATTTGCAGCGTCCGAACGCGGTGACGCAGCTGCAGGTGGTCGGCGAACGCGCCGGCGTGCCCGTCTATGCTCCCGAAAAGGGCGTCCAATCCGATGGCGGCGAGGCCGTCGCAGCTCCGGGCCAGACCTCCGGCGACCCGGTGAAGGTGGCCCGCGATTCCATCGAACTCGCCAAGCAGAAGCTCTACGACACGGTGATCATCGATACCGCCGGTCGTCTGGGCGTGGACGAGGAGCTGATGAAGCAGGCTCGCGACATTCGCGATGCCGTGCGTCCCAACGAAATCCTGTTCGTCATCGACGCGATGATCGGCCAGGACGCCGTCAAGACCGCCAAGGCCTTTGACGAAGGCGTGGACTTCACCGGCGTGGTGCTCTCCAAGCTCGATGGCGACGCCCGCGGTGGTGCCGCGCTGTCCGTGGCGTCCGTGACCGGCAAGCCGATCCTGTTCGCCTCCAACGGTGAGGGCCTGAAGGACTTCGAGGTCTTCCACCCGGACCGCATGGCCTCGCGTATCCTCGACATGGGCGACATCATGACGCTCATCGAGCAGGCGCAGAAGCAGTTCGATGAGGAAGAGGCCCGCAAGGCCGCCGAGAAAATCTCCGAAGGTTCCTTCGGCCTGGACGACTTCCTCGATCAGCTGCAGCAGGTGCGCAAGCTGGGCTCAATGAAGTCGCTGCTCGGCATGATTCCGGGCATGGCCCAGCACCGCAAGGAACTCGAGCAGTTCGATGAGAGGGAAATCGACCGCACCGAGGCGATTATTCGCTCGATGACCCCGGCCGAGCGCCGCGATCCGTCGATTATCAATGGTTCCCGCCGCGCCCGTATCGCCTATGGTTCCGGCGTGACGGTTTCTCAGGTGAACGCTTTGCTGCAGCGTTTCGAGCAGGCCGCAAAGATGATGAAGCGCATGTCCAATCGTGGCGGCATGGGCGGCGGCATCCCCGGCTTCGGCGGCCCGGCTATGGGCGGCGGCAAGAAGAAGGGCAAGAACAAGAAGAAGGGCGGCAAGTCCGGCAATCCGATGAAGCGCGAGGCCGAGGAGAAGGCATTGCGCGATAAGCTGGCCGGCAAGTCCTCCGGTTCGACCGGCGGTTCCGCCTTCGCCAAGAAGCCACAGAACCCGGCCCTGCCCGCTGGCCTTGAGCAGATGATGGGCAACGTCGACGGTGGCACTGAACTGCCGCCGAACCTCGGCGGAGGCCTTGGCGGACTGTTCGGTCGCTGATCTCACAACTTGGCTCCCCTCGCAGAGGGGAGCCAAATTATATCTCGGTTCAATTTATATTTCGAAAGGAACTTCCATGACGACAATCCTCAGCGCGGTGGCAATCATCGCACTGTTATGGACGACCTTAAGCGCGCTGCCCGCCGGTCTCGAGGCCCGTATGCCGCTTCCGTACATGATTGCCCTGACGCCGCTGTTGTGGGTTCCTTTGATGATTCTGGCCGCGGTCGCCGCATGGCAACATGAATGGACTGCGATGTCGTTGCTTATTGTGGTCGCGCTGATTGCCAGCTCACAGCGCATCAACTACTGGGGTACGTCAATCGACCCGGCCGGGAAACGCAAAGAATCCCACCGTGAAACAGCCCGTGAAACAACTTCGCCGACGCTGTCAAAAAGCCATAACAGCAATACATCGGGTACCTCAAACACTCCGAAGGAAGGGCCCGAAACCATCTCCGATGGACACTGTGAAACAACGCGTGAAACACTCTCGCCCCAGTTCTCGGTTATGACGATGAATTGTCGATACGGACGCGCCGACGCCGCTGAAATCATTCGCAATATTCGCGAACGCAATATCAGCGTATTGGCCTTGCAGGAAGTCACCGACGACCTCATCACACGTCTTACCGAAGCCGACATCAACGAACTTCTCCCCTACCATCAGTTCGGAGACGCCAAAGAGACCGATAATGGCGGATTCAACGTGATCTATTCCCGCTACGAGCCGAGCGCAGCGGTGCCCAACGTGGTCTCCATCCCCGCCGCCGACGTTCCCGCCATCACCCTCAAAACCTCCGGTAATCGCACGGTGACGCTTTGTTCGGCTCACCCGAAATCGCCGATGCGCGGCTGCGCGGATTGGTCGGCCGGCATTCTGGGTCTGCGAGAACTCGCCCGTGCAAAATCCGTCAGCAATCGCAATATCGTCGTCGTTATGGGCGATCTCAACTCGAGCACCGACCATCCGAGCTTCCGCGCGTTGCTCAAGTCCGGATTCAAGGACGCAAGTCTGATTCAAGCCGCCGGCCCGAATCTCACCTTCCCGAGCTGGCTCAAGTGGCCGCGCATCGAGCTGGATCACGTGCTGTTCACTCCCGGGCTCAAACCGTCCGGCGTGAAGTCGTTTGAGGTCGAGGGCACTGATCATCTGGCCCTGACCGCAACGCTTGCACTGCGATAGCCGGCATTTTCGCGATACATTCCCCGGAATGTTGCGCAACGGGGAACGCGCACCACACCGCAACCACAGTGCGCCACGCCCAGTCCGGCCCTGTGCGCTATAATAGGCCAGTTATTCGCGCGCGCGTGGCGCCCTCTACACCCCGAGCCGCGAGGACACGTGGATTCCGGACGGCCATGCCCCACATGGCAAACCGAGAACCCGCACACCTAGCATTACAAGGAGAGCCATTTTGGCAACCAAGATTCGTCTGAAGCGACAGGGCAAGAAGTTCTACGCCTTCTACCGTGTGGTGGTCGTCGATTCCCGCAAGAAGCGTGACGGCAAGGTCATCGAGGAGATCGGTACCTACAACCCCAACACCCAGCCCTCGACCATCCAGATCAAGTCTGATCGCGCTCAGTACTGGCTCGGCGTCGGCGCTCAGCCGTCCGAGCCCGTCTTCAAGCTGCTGAACATCACCGGCGACTGGCAGAAGTACAAGGGCCTTGAAGGTGCCGAAGGCACCCTGAAGACCGTTGAGGCTGGCCCGGACGCCGAGGCCCGCATCGCGGCCGTTGAGGACCAGGCTCAGAAGCTGAAGGCCGCCAAGTCCGAAGCTGCTGCCAAGGCCAAGGCTGAAGCCGAAGCCGCTGCCGCCGCTGAGGAAGCCCCGGCTGAAGAGGCCGCCGAAGAAGCTCCGGCTGAGGCCTGAGCGGAAACGAAAGGCTAGCTATGCTTGCACAAGCTGTGGAACACCTCATCAAGAACATCGTTGATTTTCCCGACGATGTTTCCGTCAAGTCTCATGAGAACGCGCGCGGCGAACTGCTTCGCGTACGCGTGAACCCGGAAGACATCGGCCGTGTGATCGGCCGTGGCGGCCGCACCGCCAACGCGATTCGCACCGTGATTCAGGCACTGTCTGACCACAAGGTCCGCGTTGACATCATGGACGTCCGTCGATAACCGATAAGGAACGATTCACAGCATGGCACAGCAAGACATGCACGACGACCCTCAGCAGCTCGAGTTGCTGAGGGTCGCTCGTATTGGCCGCGCACAGGGCCTGAAGGGCGAAGTCACCGTGCGCCTGTACACCGATGATCCCGAGTGGCGCTTCGAGCCGGACTCCGTGCTCTACAGCCAGGATGGCGAGACCGAGTACATCGTCGAGGGCTCGCGCACGTTCAAGGATCGTTGGATTCTCAAGCTTGAGGGCGTCGACGACCGCAATGCCGCCGAGGCCCTAAACGGTGTCGAACTCTACGGCGAGGTCGACGATGCGGAGGACATGCTCGAGGCCGACGAATGGTATCCCAAGGATCTTATTGGCCTTGAGGCCCGTCTAGTCGAGGGCAACGGTCTGGGACTGCCCGCCGGCCAAGTGGTCGGCAAAGTGGTGGATGTGATCGACTCCCCCGCCCAATCCCTGCTCAAGATTCGTTTGACCGAGCCGGTGGTAACCGGCCAGAATTCCAAGGGCGAGGATGTGGTCGAAAAGACCGCGTTGGTCCCGTTCGTGGAGGCCTTGGTCCCCGACATCGATCTGGAGGAGCAATATCTCACGCTCGATCCGCCCGGCGGCCTGATTCCGGGCTGCGGCATGATCTGACACATAGGGGGGCGCTGCGCATGCAGCGCCCCCCTATGTTCTGTCGGTTCCCAAAAGGGCGCTCCACGCCATGGGTCATATCCATCCACGGCGTGGAGCGGACCGGACGGCCGCCGTCCGCGTCACCGGGCCGCCGCGGTGACGCGCCCCATGAAACGATCCAGGAATTCCGGCACATCGACGCCCAAGGCGACCTGCGTGTGTTTGTCGGGGTCCTGAAGCCGTGAACGATCGCCGATGGTACGGCCTCGGAACGGGCCCTCGAGATCGACTTGCAAGTTGAACCCGAAGGTCGTGACCAGCGATGGGTCGAGCGCGGCGGCCACGGCCAGCGGGTCGTGCAGTCCACATCCGCGAATCTCCGGCTGGTTCTTCAGGTAGAAGTCGATGTAGTAGTCGGTCATGGTGACGAGAAAGTCGCCGGCCTGCGTCCCCAGAGACGCCCATTCATGGGCTTTCTCACGAGTGAGCGCGGTCTGGTGGGTCACGTCGAGGCCGATCATGGTGGTGCGTGCGCCACACTTGAACAGATAGTCTGCTGCCTCTGGGTCTTGGGAGATGTTCGCTTCGGCGGCCGGGCTTACATTGCCGGGCAATGTGAGGGCGCCGCCCATCAACGTCACGTTCACACCGGAATCCTTCAGGTCCGGAGCGTTGCGGAATACGGTGGCCATGGTGGTCATCGCGCCCGTAGGTACGATGGTCAGGTCCGGGCCGTATTCGCGCGCGGCGGTGATGATGAAATCGACCGCCGAGCCTGGTGCTTCCGGAGCGCGCGGGGAGTCGGGGATGATTGCGCCGCCGATGCCGTTGGAATGGTGGACCGCCACCGAGCCGGGAGTTGGTGACCACGAAGCGTCCGTTTGCCAGCCGTCCGCGCCGCCGTTCTGCCAGCGCGCGTAGGCTTGGGCCCGCTCGTCTGGTGTGGTGCCACGCATTTTCGGCAATGTTGCCGGGGCGATGGAATGGTCGACTCCGGGATAGACCGGAACGTCGTCACGGCCGAACAAGTGCAGTACCGCCAGCGCGTTGCGCGCGGCCAGCGGCACCGCGACATTGCCGTAGGTGGCCGTGATACCGATCAAATCGATCTCGTCGGCACTGCCTAGGGCATATGCGATGGCGAGCGCGTCATCGATGCCGGTATCGAGGTCGAGGATGAGTTTTTTGCGCACAATTATCTCCTTGTGGAACTACCCGGGACTACTCCGGCGACTACCCCTCAGTCTCGCTACGCGAGACAGCTCCCCTGACAAGGGGAGCTGAGAAAGTTCAGCCGAGCTTGGCGAGTTCTTCGGGGGTGAGTTCGAGCTGGTCGGCCTTCAGGGAGTCGAGGATGGTTTCGGGACGGTGCGCGCCGGGAATCACGAACATGTGGTCGCCCTTGGCGAGCTCCCATGCCAGCACGACCTGCTGGTAGCTCACGCCGTGGGCCGCCGCGACCTCGCGGAACGGGTCGAACTTGGTCTCATCATAGGGGTGACGGTAGCCGCCGAGCGGACTCCAGCACACGAAGGCCAAGCCAACCTTGGCGCAGTAGTCGAGCGTGTCCTGGGTCTCCAGGTGAATCGGCGAGTACTGGTTTTGCACGGCCACGAGCTTGTCGCCCAGAATACCGCGCGCAATGTCGATTTGCTCGATGGAGGCGTTGGAGATACCGGCCTCCTGCGCCACGCCCTCGTCCACCAGCTGCTTGATGGCTTCGACGGACTCGTTGTACGGCACCTTCGGATCAGGGCGGTGGAAGTACAGCAGGTCAATGGTGTCCACGCCGAGCGCCAGTGCGCTCTCCTTGCCGCGACGAATCAGGTTCTCCGGGCGACCGTCCACATCCCACGTGGGGCGGCCGTCGGTGAAGTTGCGGAAGTGGCCCACCTTGGTGGCCACCAGCACCTCGTCCTTCGGCCCCTTCCAGGTCTCAAGGGCCTCGCGCACCAGCTTTTCACCGGTCTGTTCTTCGCCGCCGGAGCAGTAGTAGGCCCAAGCGGTGTCGATGTGACGGCAGCCGGCGTCCAGCGAGGCATGCAGGGTTTCGATGCCGACCTCGTGGCCACGATTGTTTTCGATGGTCAGCGGCATTTCGCCGTGGCCGATGGCGGTGGTGGAGAACGGTCCGAGGTTACGGAACAATGCCATGGTGATTCCCTTCAACAGTAATGAGACGGTCTGTGTCCGATTCCAGCGTAAGCAGAACGCTGGATTTACCGCCCGCCGAACGAGCCGCCACCCGAGCCACCGAACGAGCCACCGAAACCGGAGCCGCCGCCCGAGCCGAAGCTGGAGAAATCGCCACCGGAATCGGCGGATGGTGCTGCCGCGCTGATGGTCGAGCTGATGTCAGCGAGTCCGGAGTTCAGCTGCGAGCCGAGGCCGGAGAATCCGCCGGCAAACGACGTGCCTCCGTAAGCCGGAGCTGGGCCGCTAATGCCCGGGTCCATCTGCCCGGCAGCATCGTCATTGTGGCGGTGGCTGTACCAGCCATACGGGCGGTAGTTCCAGTAGAACAACGAGTTGGAGGCGTTGGCATCCAGCCAAGCCGGATCGTTGACCTGAGGATAGGCCTTGGCCAGCTCACGCATCACGCGATCGGAAATGCCAAACGCGGCGGCGTAGACCATATACCAATCCCACAAGGCCAAATCGGCGGTACCACGGTCGGTGAAGTTGGAGAAGTCTTCCATATAACGCTTAAGGCCCAGAGTCCGGCCGGCGATATCCTGGCCTTGGTCGGTGAGCACGGTCACCGCGCCGGCCATCGAGCAGAACAGGCCGACCAGGAATATCGGCAGCTCGATAAGACCAGCCACCGGGTATCCGATAAAGCTGTTGGCCAGCAGCGAACCAAATCCCAGCACGGCGGCCAACACGCCGGGTAGGATCCATTGCCAGCCCACAGAGCGCGTGGCACCCAGCCGCTGGTATTCCATGCTGCATGCACCGGTGAATTTGCCGAGCTCAATATAGCCGTCTTGCCAGTTCTGGCAGGTCGCCTTCATCTGGTTCAGGTCGAATACCGGGCTGCCCACGCGCTGAGAAATGACGATGAGCAGGTTCAGCAGCGCATCTTCCGATTCGCTCAATCCCAACTGTTGCGCGTTGGGTGCCTCATCAATGGCGAGCGGCAGAATCACGATGGTGCTGGTGATGCCTGCCGCATACTGCTTGCCTTGGTCGGCGGCAATCATTTGGCTCAAGCCCACCGGCGTGGCCTGGCTCATGTCGATGCCGCGATACATGTCCGACGGCCCCGGATAAATGGCGATGGCCTTCTTGACGGCGAGCGACAGCATGGTGGCGGTCAGCTGGCGGTCTTCATCGGATTGGCGCGTCGACGGATCGACCACGCGAATCAGACGGGCTGCGGAAGCCGGACTGATGCCGGGCTGGTCGCGCCAGTATTCGACGCTGCCACTGTATTGCGCACGCCGGTTGCTGGAGATCACAGCCCAGATACCCCACGCGCACAACGCGATGCCGAGCACGATGCTGACAATCCAGAACACGAGACGAGCTCTGGCAGCGAATCGTTGCTTGTCGAGCCAGCGCTGCTGTTGCTTATATTCGTCCTGTTTCAGGTCCTTGAGATGATTGCCGGTTCCCTTGCGGGCGATGCCCTTGGCTTTGGCGGCATCGAACGCCGCGACCACATCGAGGTAGTCGCCATTGTGGATGTTGTAGGCCGTGAACGTGTAGCTGCCGTCGCTGTTGCGCTTGGTTTCCGAGGTGCGCTCGGTGTGCAGCCATGTCCATGAGGTTTTGCCGGTGATGCCGTTGGGGAAATGGACGGTGCCGGTGACCGTGCCGATAGGCACTTGGTTCTTCTTGCCGAACGGCTCCCATTGGAAAGAGGCCACGTCTTTCCATTTGGTGGCCACATCGTGCATGGTGAAGCTTACATCGAACTTCATGCTGTCGGCCTCGGTGGTGACCGGAATATTCCAGCCGATCTCCACGGTTGTGTCATCTTCGGTGGCGGAGGCGCTGGGCTTGAGGCCATCGGTACCGGGCGTGTATGCCTTTGGATGGTCGCTGCCATCGCTCACATCGGCGACATACCAATGGTTGGCGTAGTCGCTGTTCCATTCCTTGTCGGAAGAGACGTCACTGGGCAGCTTGGGCTCGCTCTGTTGTGCGTAGTCGATGCCGTCGGTGACGTTGCGCACGCTGATATCGCTGATATCAGTCAAGGTGCCGGAGTTCAGCGTGTATTGCTGGAACAGCTGCTTCCACGGCTTGGTGTTGTCGTCACTGTCGGTACGCTCACGCATCTTGACGTCGATATGCTGCGTGACCTTCAAATCACCGTTCGCGGTGGCGGTCACGTCATAGTCCAGCGTGCGGTAGCTGAGGTCGGCCGAATCGCCGAACGCGGAAGTCCCGATTATCGCCAAGGTGATAACTGCCAACACCACCGTGGCAACAATGCTGATGATTCCGGCGCGAATGAATCGTATCCGCATGTCTTCCCTCTCTTAAGACAATACGGGCCCGGCCGGCGGCTTACCGGACGGGCCTGAAGCGGGTCAGAACTGGACCTGTGGCACCTGACGGGAAGCGTCATCGGCCTCGAAGTATTGCGCCTGCTCAAAGTGGAACAGACCGGCGATGATGTTCGTCGGCACGGTTTCGATGGCGGTGTTGAGCTTCAGGACCACGTCGTTGTAGAACTGACGGGCGTAGGCGATCTTGTTCTCCAGTTCCTTGAGCTGGTTCTGCAGATCCATGAAGTTCTGGTTGGCTTGCAGCTGCGGATATGCCTCAGCCGTGGCTTGCAGGTTGAACAGGGCGCGGGACAGCTGGTTTTCGGCGGCGGCGCGCTGAGCAGTGGTCGTGCTCGGGTTGCTGGCCGCAGCCACTACGCCGGCGCGGGCGGCGGTCACCTGAGTGAAGACTTCAGACTCGTGGGATGCGTACCCCTTGACGGTATTCACCAGGTTCGGGATGAGGTCGGCGCGCTGCTTCAACTGCACGTCGATTTGCGCCCAACCGTTCTTCACACGGTTCTTCAGCGTCACCAGGTTGTTATAGGCGCCGACGCCCCAACCAATCAAGACAACGATAATAACGACAACGACAATGCCGACGATCAGACCAGTACTCACCTATGCTCCTTTGCTGGACCTTGCTGTGACCATTCTTCCACACTCGCACCGTAAACAGAAGATTCATCACAGAGTATTCATCGTGCGGACTTGTCTTGTACCGCTTTACCCGCCGTTCTCCCGTCGATCGACCGAAGCGGGAAGTCGCCGCCCAGTCCGACAAAGTATTCCAGCTCGCTCCGTTGCGAGAACGATAATACTCGGCAATACTCGCGTTGAATATGCGAAAGCCCGCCTTGCGGCGGGCTTTGCCGTTTCTCCTACGCACAAATCATTACGCTGCGCGCAGGAAACGATCAGCCGAACCTTCCAGAGATGTAGCGCTCGGCTTCTTCGTTTTGCGGGTTGTTGAACATCGTGATGGTGTCCGCGAAGTACTCGAGGTGACCGGGATGGCCCACTGCCTTCAGGTTGAAGAAGGCGGTGTAGTCGGCGATACGGGCGGCCTGCTGCATGTTGTGGGTCACGATCACGATGGTGTAGTCGCTCTTGAGCTCGTCGATCAGATCCTCGACAGCCAAGGTCGAAATCGGGTCCAAGGCGGAGCAGGGCTCATCCATGAGCAGCACCTGCGGGTGGACGGCCACGGCGCGGGCGATGCACAGACGCTGCTGCTGGCCACCGGACAAGCCGATGCCAGGGTTGTCAAGACGGTCCTTGACCTCTTCCCAGAGGTTGGCACCGCGCAGAGCCCACTCGACCAGATCGTCGGCGTCGGACTTGGCCAGGTGGTGGTTGTTCAGGCGCACACCGGCCAGCACGTTCTCACGGATGGACATGGTCGGGAACGGGTTCGGGCGCTGGAAGACCATGCCGACGTCGCGGCGCACGGCCACCGGATCCACGTCCTTGTCGTACAGGTTCTTGCCTTCGAGCAGCACCTCGCCCTCGACGTGAGCGCCAGGGATGATCTCGTGCATACGGTCCAAGGTGCGCAGCACGGTGGACTTGCCGCAGCCGGACGGGCCGATGAAGGAGGTGACCTTGTTCGGCTCGATGTTGATGTTCACATCTTCCACGGCCAGAAAGTCGCCGTAGTAGATGTTTTCGTGGTTGACGTCAATACGTTGTCCCATGATGTTTCCTTATATTTCCTTGTGTTCTTAAGGCTTAGGCTTAGCGACTGGCTTAGCGTTCGGTCTTGACGGCGAAGACCTTCGCCACGATTCGGCCAATGAGGTTCAGCAGCAGCACGATGACGATCAGCACGAGAGCCGCAGCCCACGCACGTTCCATCGGAATCGTGGTCACGCAGGTGGCGTCGGCGTTGGGCGGGCAGTTCGCGCTGAGCTTCGAGTACTCCTGGTAGACGAACACCGGCAGGGTGGTCATCTGGCCGGAGAACAGGTTCACGTTGGTGCTGGAGATGTAGCCGGCGGTCATCAGCAACGGTGCGGTCTCACCAATCACGCGGGCGATGGCCAGAATGGCACCGGAGACGATGCCCGGCAGAGCGGTGCGCAGCACGATCTTGGTAATCGTGCGCTGCTTGGTAACGCCCAGAGCCAAGGAAGCCTCACGCAAATCGTTCGGCACGATCTTGAGCATTTCCTCGCTGGACTTGACCACGGTGGGCAACATCAGCAGGGAGAGAGCCACGGAGCCTTCGAAACCGTTGATGGTACCGGGGCCCAGCAGAATCGTGAACATCGAGAAGGCGAACAGGCCGGCCACGATGGACGGGATGCCGCTCATCACGTCGACGAGCAGGGAGACCGTGGTGGCGAGCTTGCCGCGGTTCGAGTATTCGACCAGGTACACGGCGCACATCAAACCGATCGGAATGGAGATAACCATAGCGCCAGCGGTGATTTCGAGAGTACCGATGATGGCGTGCAGCACACCGCCGTAACCACCGGACGGGGTCTGGTTACCACCGACCACACCGGTCATGTTGTAGCTCAGGAAGTTCAGGTTCAGGCGCTTGATGCCGTTGACGATAGTGGTCCACAGCAGGGAGATCAGCGGGATGCAGGCGATCACAAACGCCACCGCGATCAGGACCCACATGAAGTGGTCCATGATATTACGGCGCTGGATGGCGGAACGGGTCGGGCGGAAACGATCGAAGTCGATTTCGGGCGCGCCGTCCATCGGAGTCTTTTCAGTGTTCTCAGCAGCAGTCATCACGCAGTCGCTTTCTCGGTAAGCTTACGGGCGATGAAGTTGACCACGAACGTGATCAGGAACAGAATCAGACCAGTTCCGATCAGCGTGGAGACGCCCAGATCGTTGGCTTCAGGGTACTGTGCGGCAATATTCGCGGCGATGGTCTGGTTCTGCGAGGCCTGCAGCAGCTTGATGGAGTAGTTGAGGCCCGGGGACAGGATCATCAACACGGCCATCGTCTCGCCAAGCGCGCGGCCGAGAGCCAGCATGGAGGCGGACACGATACCGGACTTGCCGAAGGGCAGCACGGCCAGACGAATCATCTCCCACTTGGTGGCGCCGAGCGCCAGCGCGGCCTCTTCGTGCAGGCGTGGGGTCTGCATGAAGATATCGCGGGACATGGAGGTGATAATCGGCAAAATCATAACGGCGAGCACCACAGCCACGGTGGCGACGGTGCGCGGCGGGTTGGCGGCCGGGCCCTCGAACAGTGGAATGAAGCCCAGGTGGTTGGCAACCCAGTTCCAGAACGGGTAGATGGCCGGCACCAGAATCAGGCCGCCCCACAAACCGTAGATAACGGACGGGATGGCAGCCAGCAGATCGACCACATAGCTCAGCGCGGTGGCGAGCTTCTTAGGCGCATAATGCGAAATGAACAGCGCAATGCCGATGGACACGAAGAAGGCAATCAGCAGTGCCAGCAAAGACACGAGCACAGTACCGAACAACAGCGGGAGCACGTAGCCCCAGAAGCTGCTGGCCTTGCCGCCGGTAAAGCTGGACACGGTCTGGCTGTTGGCGGCCTGATCGCCACCGATGAGTGGCCAGGCGCGGAAGAACAGGAACAGGAACACAGCGGCAAGTACAACCAGGATCAGGATGCCGCAGGCGTATGCCACACCGCGAAACACCTTGTCGGCGGTCTTGCCACCAACTGGCTGCACAGCCGTTTTGTCTTGCGAACTCACGGATTCTCCTTATATAGGGTGGTTATCAAGTATTCAAGTGGTGCGGTTTTCGTCTGTGACGTTGCCAAACCGTTCGGGTCCTGACCCGCTTTAAGCCGCAGCCGTATGGTTTACGACTGCGGCTTAAAGTTGGCGGCGACTGCTCTTACTACTACAGTCTATCGTTCAGTTGTCAGGTCCAGTCCACACGACCCTTGCGGGCCGACGTCATCACTTGGTCTTGATGGCCTCGATGGACTTGGTGATCTCGGACTTCAGGGAGGAGGGCAGCGGAGCGGTGCCGGCGGCATCCTGAGCGGCCTTCTGGCCCTCGTCGGAGGTCACGTAGGTCAGCCAAGCCTTGGCGAACTCAGCCTGCTTGGTGTCCTTGTAGGCCGGGCAGACGATGTCGTAGGAGACCAGGACAATCGGGTAAGCGCCCTCGGCCTCGGTGGCGTGGTTGATCTTGATGACGATGCGGTTGTCACCCTTAACGGTGTCGTCCTGCTTGGAATCCCCAATGACCTTGGAGCCGGCCTCGGCGGAAATCTCGTTGTACTTGTCGCCGACCTTGACGGCCACGGTGCCCAGGTCGCCGACCTGAGAGAAGTCAGCGTAGCCGATGGTGCCGTCGGCCTGCTTGACGGTGGAGATCACGCCAGAAGTGCCCTTGGCACCCTGGCCAACCTCGTTCGGCCAGTTCTCGGAGAGGTCGTAGGTCCAGTTGTCAGGGGTGACGTCCTTGAAGTAGGAGACGAAGTTCTGGGTGGTGCCGGACTTATCGGAGCGGTGCACCACGGTGATGGCGGTGTCGGGCAGCTTCAGGTCCTTGTTCTGATCGGCGATGGCCGGATCGTTCCACTTGGTGATCTTGCCGTCGAAGATCTTGGCGATGGTGGCAGCGTCCATGTTGATGTGCTTGCCGGCATCGGAAACGCCCTTGAGGTTGAAAACCACGGCGATCGGGGAGATGTAGACCGGGACATCGAAGGCGGTGCCTTCAGTGCACACGGACTTGGACTGCTCAACTTCGTCATCGGCAAGGGCCTTGTCGGAGCCGGCCCAAGCGGTGGCACCGGTCAGGAAGGTCTGCACGCCAGCGCCGGAACCGGACGGGTTGTAGGCGATCTTGGCCTCAGGGTTGGTGCCCTGGAAGCCGGCGATCCAAGCTTCAACAGCGGCCTGCTGAGAGGAGGCGCCGGCGCCCGAGAAGTTGCCGGAGATCGGGGTGGACTTGGAAGTGGAATCGGAGGAGGAGCTGTTGTCGGTCGTGGTGGCGGTGTTATCGCCGCAGGCGGCCACGGAAGCGAGCATCACAATGCCGGACAGAGCGGCAATGGAGCGAACGAGGATGTTCTTCTGCATGATTATTACTTAATCCCTCTATCAACTATTCGCGGGCGGCTCAGCGCTGCCCGGTCAATTCATGACAACTACAAGCGTATTGGTGGTTTCAAGGGCCCAAAACCGAAATCAGTAAACAGAAGATGAACACTTGGATGTTTGTGGGCTACGTTGAGGCTACGTAGTTTTTGGAGCGGGCTCGCCTGCGGCGAGCCCACAATCCACAACAAAAAAAGGCGACCCGAAGGCCGCCTTCCATTTACTCCGCGGGAGTATCGATCTTGTATCCGAGACCGCGCACGGTAGTCAGATACTTGGGGTGCGCCGGATCTTCCTCGATCTTGGAGCGCACGCGCTTGACATGCACGTCGAGCGTCTTGGTGTCGCCCACATAATCCGAACCCCAGATGCGGTCGATCAGCTGGTGACGCGTCATCACACGGCCCTTGTTCTGCATGAGGTATTCGAGCAGTTCGAATTCCTTGAGCGGGAAGAACACGGTTTCGCCGCGTACGGTGACCTGATGCTGGCCAACCTGCATGGCGATATCGCCACACACCAGCGGAATATCGTCATCCACAGTGCCGGAAGCCTGGGCAGTGGCCTGATTGCGACGCATCACGGCACGAATACGTGCCAGCAGCTCACGGAAAGAGTACGGCTTGGTCACATAATCGTCCGCACCAATCTCAAGGCCAACGACCTTATCGATTTCGGCGCTCTTGGCGGTGAGCATAATAATCGGCACACGGCTCTGCTCACGAATGCGGCGGCACAGTGCAGTGCCGTCAATGCCCGGCAGCATCAAATCAAGCAGCACCAAATCGATGCCGCCCTTGGTGAACAGTTCCAGACCTTCCTCGCCAGTGGCGGCGGCGGACACGTCGTACCCCTCGCGTGTGAGCTGGTATACCAGCGGCTCGCGATAGGATTCCTCGTCTTCGACGATAAGAATGCGTGTCATAGTAGCCTTTCTTGGGTATGTTCCCGTGCGCATAGGCGCAAAGTTTTCCGACATTATCGTAACCATTTGTTCTCCGTTAGCCTGCTGTTTCCCGAAAGTACGTAATTGCGTAATTGGGCTACGCGCGGTGTGCGCACCTCGCCCACTGTGTGATTGTGTGGCAATGGAATGGCACCATGTCGGGCACCAACCAAGGCCCTACGCTTGTGTCGACTCGTCCGACCGGGCCTCGTCGTCATCCTCATCCGGGGCGGCCGGCAGCTCGATGGTGAACGTCGACCCCTCCCCCGTACGCGACCAGACCGAAATCCGACCGCCGTTCTCCTGCACGCAGTGCTTGGTGATGGCCAAGCCGAGTCCCGAACCGCCGGTCTCGCGCGAACGGGCCGGGTCGACCCGGTAGAATCGCTCGAAAATGCGGTCCAGCGATTTGGCGGGGATGCCGATGCCCTGATCGACCACGCGAATGGTGACTTTGCCATCGCGCTCCCCCACGCCGACCGCCACAGTGGTGTGTTCGGGCGAGTAATGGATGGCGTTCTCTACGAGGTTCTTGACGGCGGTTTGCATGGCCTCTTTGTCGGCCTTGATCATCGGACCGTTCGTGGCTGGGCTGCCTGATTCTTCCAAGGAACCTTCGCCATCGGCCGGCTCCTCGACCTTCGTGGGTACTGACTGTCCGTTGACACTCAGTCGGATATCCACATGGCGGGAGTCGGCTTGGGTCTGATTGGCGGCGATGGCGGCGCGTGCCACATCCAGCGCGGAAATGCGCCGCGCATCGATCACGCTTTGCGGGCTTTGGGCTTTCTGCAAGTCGATAAGATGATGCACCAGTTCGGTCAGGCGCGCGGATTCCTTGGAGATACGGCCGGAAAAATACCGTACGGCGTCCGGATCATCGGCGGCGTCGGTCACGGTTTCGGCCAGTAGCGCGATGGCACCGGCCGGAGTCTTGAGTTCGTGCGAAACGTTGGTCACAAAGTCACGGCGGACGGCCTCGAAACGGCGCTGCTCGGACATGTCGTTGATGAAGATGGCGTACAGGTCATCGCCGATATCGCCAATGCGCACACGCAAATACAGCGTGTTGGACGGGCGTGACTGGCCGGCCTCCAGTCCTCGGCCATTAGAGGACGGATAGGAATTGCGATTGACCGGCAGCTGAACCTCACGCTCACGCATGCCACCGTCGGCGGCGGCCTGAGTGAGGATGTCCTCGACTTCACGCGAGTTGAGTCGGTCGCCGGAGACCAGGCCGAATGGCACTGAGCCGGGGCTTGAATATTGGACCAGACCGTTGCGGTCGGTGACGATCAGGGCTTCGGGCAGGACTTCAATCAGGCGACGCTCGGTGGGGCGCACGGGCGCATCATCACCGAATAGAGAATGCGTATCCTCGTCGCCGGACAGGTCCTGTTCGGCGGCGAGCCGGCCTGAAACGCGGCCTTTGTTGTAGGCGATGACGGCAACCCACACCAGTATCAGCGCGGCGAGCACCACAATCACGACGATCTGCCAGATATCCATGATTTCCAGAGTAAAACGTGCGAGGCGTAGTGAGATGCCTAAACTACGTAAGTTCGTCTATTGTTCATTTTTGGCGGGACGACATAACAAAATGCTCCCGCTGGCGGGAGCATAATATGGGGAGCTCTATTTACAGCTCGTAGTCCTTGTCCTTGCTTTCCTTGATCAGGAACAGAGCGAGCAGAGCGAGGGCAGTCATGATGGCCATGTACCAGCCCACACCGGCAACGCCGAACTTGGAGGTGACCAGTTACAGGCGCTTGACGATGTCGACAGCCAGACGGGCGGCGGTATCGGCGTATTCGGAGATGTCGAACTCCTTGAATACCTCGTAATCGGTGTCGGCGTTGTCGGAAAGGGCACGAATCACCAGTGCCGGCACGTTATTGCGGGCGGCGACCTGTGCCACGGCGGCGCCTTCCATCTCCACGGCGTCAGCCCCGGTGAGTCGGATGACCTCCTCGACCTTTTGGGGCGTGTCCACGAAGTAGTTGCCGGAGGCGATGATGCCGGTGATGTGGGTAATGCCCGCATTGGCAAGCGCCTCGTCGGCGACTTCCAGCAGACGGTCATCAGAGTGGAATTCCTCCACCGGAGCGTCCGCAGTGCCGGGCTTCCACTGGCCTACGAGCCGCATGTCAGTGTCGAGGTAGCGCAGGGTGCCGCCGAGCACCACGTCGTTGATGTACAGGTGGGTGTTGAGGTTGCCGGCGATGCCGCTGAAAATCACGGCGTCCGGGGCAATCTCGTCAATCAGCAGCTGCGTGGTGGCGGCCGCATTGACCAGTCCCATGCCGCCTACCGTTGCGGCAACCTTGATGACGTCAGAACCGAAGGAGTCGACCGTGCCGGACACGATGTCAAGGCTGCCCTTGGCGGTGTGCGTCACATGCGTGAGCGATTTGGCGATCAGCGCCACTTCCTCATCCAATGCGCCAATAATAGCTACAGTTTTCATACCCATACGTAAGTTCCTTTCACAACACTTTCGGCTCCCCTTGTCAGGGGAGATGGCCGCCGAATGGCAGGCTGAGGGGTAGAGACGTTTCGTTGCATTGCTCCCGCGAGAGAGCCGATGACGCAACTCAGTGCCAACGCCGTGTGGCTACGGCTTCCGCAAGTTCGCGCAGCAAGGCCTCGGTTTCTTCCCAGCTGATGCACTTGTCAGTAATCGACTTGCCATAGACCAGCTGATCAAGCGGCGCGGCCTTCTGATTGCCTCCTTCAATAAAGCTTTCCATCATGATGCCGGTAATACCCTGTTCGCCAGCTGCAATTCTGCTGGCAATATTGCGCACGACTTCGGCCTGACGATGTTCGTCCTTGCCGGAGTTACCGTGCGAGCAATCAACAATCAGACCATGCGAGGCTGCGGATTCGGCGGGCATTTCGGCGCGTACGTCTTCCATGGCTTTGGCCACGGATTCGGCATCGTAGTTCGGGCCGTGAATCGAGCCGCGCAACACCACATGGCAGTCCGGGTTGCCAAGGGTCTCGACTGCGCAGGCACGCCCCAGATGGTCAATGCCGAAGAACGTGTGCTGCTGAGCAGCGGCGAAGCAACCGTTGACCGCTGCCTTCACCGAGCCGTCAGTGGCATTCTTAAAGCCGACCGGCATGGAAAGCCCGCTGGCCAATTGGCGGTGGATCTGGCTTTCCGTGTTGCGCGCACCAATGGCGCCCCAACTCACCGCGTCCGAGATGAACTGCGGGCTGGTGGGCTCCAGAAATTCCGTGGCGGCCGCCAATCCTTCCTTCAGCACACCAAGCAAGGTTTTGCGAGCAAGCAACAGGCCCTTGCGAATATTGTGGCTGCCATCAATATCCGGGTCGTTGATCAGGCCCTTCCAGCCAATGGTAGTGCGCGGCTTCTCGAAGTACACGCGCATGACGATGAGCAGCTGTTCACCGAGCTCATCTTTCAGCTTGGCCAATCGGCGCGCGTAGTCCAGCGCGGCCTTCGGGTCATGAACCGAACAGGGGCCGACGATGACCAACAGCCTGTCGTCTTGGCCGTACAGGCACGCGCGAATCTCATCACGCGAGTAGGCGACGATTTCCTGAGCCTGATCAGTCAGCGGGAGTTCAGCGAGCACTTGCGCGGGCGTGGGCAGCGGCTCCAACTCCAATACGCGGCGGTTGATGATGCGACTGACACCCACCTGATCTTCCCAACGCGGCACATCAGTGGCAACGAGCGGGTTCTTCCCCTCCCCCATCGCCTGACGAATGGCGCGAAGCTCTTCTGGGGTGTTCAACGGCTGCGGACCGACTTGCAACGGATGCAGCGAATGTGCTGCTTCCTCCTGCTGCTGCATAACATCTCTCCTTGGGTCAGTATCCTTCCCAAGGATAAGGTGTCACGGGAACAAACTGACATGACCACCGTTATTGGCAAAAAATGCTCACTGAGTGGGTCTCAGTGAGCATTTTTACAAAGACAAAGCTATTTAGCCGAGCGGCGAGCGGTGACGGCGTCGGCTAGGGTGTGCAGCAGTTCGTTGGTGCGTTCCCACGGCACGCAAGAGTCGGTGACGGACTGACCGTAGACCAACTGGTCGAGCGGGGCCGGCTTTTGGTGACCGCCGACCAAGAAGCTTTCCATCATTACGCCGGTGATGCCTTGTTCGCCGTGCGCCAGGCGCTCAGCGATCTCTTCGATGACTTCGGCTTCGCGGTTTTCGTCTTTGCCGCAGTTGCCGTGGGCGGCATCGATGACGAGGCCATGCTGGCTCGGGCCGGACGCTTTGGAAACCTTGAGGTCTTCCAGAGCTTGACGCACGGATTCGGCATCGTAGTTCGGGCCGTGGCTGGAGCCGCGCAGAACCAGATGGCAATCCGGGTTGCCTTTGGTTTCGGCGGAAATCACGCGACCGTCCAAGTTAATGGACAGGAAGTGATGCTCGAAGCCGGCCGCGAAACAGGAATCGGCGGCGGCCTTGATGGAGCCGTCGGTGGAGTTCTTGAAGCCCACCGGCATGGACAGGCCACTGGCCAGTTCGCGGTGGACTTGGGATTCGGTGTTACGCGCGCCGATGGCACCCCAGCTGATCGCGTCGCAGATGTACTGCGGGGTGATGGGGTCAAGCCATTCGGTGGCGGCGGGCAGGCCGAGGCTCAGCACGTCGGTGAGCACCTTGCGGGCCAGCCACATGCCCTTACGAATATTGAAGCGACCGTCCAGATCGGGGTCGTTGATGAGGCCTTTCCAGCCGATGGTGGTGCGCGGCTTCTCGAAGTACACGCGCATCACGATCACGAGTCGGTCTTCCAACTCGCGCTTGACGGCAGCCAGCTTTTCTGCGTACTCGTGCGCGGCCTTCGGGTCGTGGATTGAGCAGGGGCCCACGATGACGAGCAGTCGGTCGTCGCGGCCGTTGAGCACATCGCGGATTTCCTGCCGCGAGTGGAGCACGAGCTCGCTCATCTCATCGGTGAGCGGCTGCTCCCTGAGGAAAGCACGCGGCGCGGGAATGGGGTCAAGCTGACGAATGTTGACATCGACGGTCTCAGGAAAGACGGCCTGCTCCCCCAAACGACGTTCATCCTCGGAACTATCCGGACCACGTAGTGCTGCCATTGCTCGACTCCTTTCCTTGTATACGTACTGTCGGTATGTCGCCATAGACGCAAAAGCCCAACTATAGCAGTTTGTTACGGGGACTGCTTGTTGGGCCGGCAGTTATGGACTTTGGGTGGACTCGCCTGTGTGGACTCGCCTGCGGCGATGCTGTGTTGTTGTGCGGCCTGCGACCGCGGTCTCTCCCTCTGTCAGCGGCTTCGCGCTGACAGAGGGAGAGACCCTAGCAGCCGACAGGCTGCGAGAAAACACAGCATTGGCCGTCAGGCCGATTCCGGGAGGCTGACGAAGTCAGGCCAAAGCGCCCATCGGATCCCATGCGGGGAGCATAGTGGCTGGCTCTTCGAGGGCCTTCTGGTATTCCTCGGGCAACAGGGCCTTCGGGACGGCTACCTCGTAGACGTATTCGGTGAACCAGTCGTCGGACATGGTGAAGTAGCCCTTGTCGGCGATCTTGGCGCCCCAAGAGTTCTCCACGCGCCAGCGGCGGGTGGTGCCGTCGTCGGCCACGTCAACGCCGGCGAAAGCCATGGCGTGGTTCATGGCGGAGTCGCCGAAGCGCACGCGGGCTTCCTTGTCCAAATCGAAGTCCACGTCGTACACGCGGCCGTACTCGAACAGGTCGGTGGCCCAAGCGCCGTTCTCACGGTCCATGAACGGGTGGCAGTCGGCACCGAACCATACCGGAATGCCCTGCTCAACGAGAATCTGCTTGACGCAGTCCTTCATGAACTGGTTTGGCACGTTGAGGTACTCGGTGGCGTCGCCGCCAGCCACATTGCCGAGGTGCTCGATGCCGATCTTCTTGCCCTTGGCGTGCTCGGTGCGCGGATCGTCCACCAGGCACACGTAGTCCTCAAGATCAGCCGGACCCACGTACTTCTTCCAGAACTCAACCGGCGTAATCTCGCCGTCGCGGTGGAATTCGCCATCCTTGTCGGTCCATTCCCAGTCGAAGGAAACCGGCGGCTCGCCCAGGTGGATGGTCAGAATACGGTGGCCGGCAGCAGTGGCGTCGGCAATAATCGCCTCGACCTTGGAGGCATCGCCGTCAGCGGCGTACATGTGCGCCACGGCGGTGTGCAGCATGTGGCGCAGCTGGATGTTCATTTCACCGGTGTTCTTGGAGGATTCGGTCTCCGGGAACAGGTCCTTGGGCACAGCGCCGTACTTCTTGTACACGTTCATGGCCATGGTCCACTGGCCGCCATCGCCCATCACGTCGGCGAGCAGGTGCTGCATCAGGCGGGAGTCGGAAGGCTCTCCGGCAGCCACCAGAGCGGCCACATCCTTAAGGAAGTAGTTGACGCGCTCCAGCTTGTCGTAGTACATCGCGTAGTTCTGGGAGAACTCGAACTCCTTCAAGTTCATGTTCTTCTTGGCCACGAAACGGGCCACGTTCAGGGAGCTGAACAGCCAGCAGCGGCCGGAGCGATCCTGATGGGTGGCTTCGCCATTGTCAACGATGGTGGAGAAACGACGCTGCATCAGACGAGCGCGGTCATAATTGCGAGCCACCTTGTCGATGCCGGCGGCGGTCACCGCGTTCATGGCCAGACGGTTGGTGCCGCTCTGTGCGAAATCGCCGCGCAGGGTATTCAACGCTTCGTCGGTCAGAGGCGTCAATTCACTCATGTCATACTCCTTCTGTGATGGTGCGCTTGTGGCGCAGATTCAAACGAATACGGCACCTGGCTCGAAAGCGCAGGTGCCGTAATTCTTACCGCTAGTAGTCTAATCGAAGGCCTGTCATTCGCCGTTCTGCTCAGATACGGCCGGATTCTCCTGAGTCGGGGCCTCCGGTTCGCCCTGTGTCTGGTGCTCGGACGGCTCAGACGATTCGGACTGCTCATTCTGCGCAGCCGAATCAGCCGAATCAGCCGAATCAGCCGGTGCCGCATCTGTCTCATTGTGATCGTCGGCAGCCGACTCGTTTCCGCTCAACTCACCCGGCTGGTCATCGGCCTCGTTGTGTACAGGCTTGACTTCCGGGACGGGCGCAACCACCGGCAATGCCGCCGCGGCAGCGGCTTCCTGATCCTGACCAGAGGCCGCCGCATTACCGCCGAAAGCGAATCCGGAGAACGCCTGCGAGAACATAGAACGCAGTTCCGAAACACGCTGGGTGATGACGGACTCGCGTTCCTGCAGATCGGCGATGCGCTTGGACAGACCGTCAAGCTCGCTTTGGGCGGCGGCGCGACGCTCCTCGATCTGCGCATCGGCTTCCTCGCCCGCCTTATGTACGATTGCGGCGGCCTGGATGTCCGCCTCCTCGCGCTTGGACGCGGCATACGAATCGGCTTGGTCGCGAGTGTTCTTGGCCTGACCGACCAACTCATCGGCTTCCCGCTTGGCCGCCACACGACGCTCTTCGAGGTGCTGCAGCAGTTCGTTGACCTTCTTCGTGGCCTCATCCTGCTGAGCGGCGATGTCGTGACGGATCTGCTCGACCTCGGCGTTGACCTGGCTCATCGTGCTGGTGCGCTTGACCTCGGCCTCATCAGTGATTTCCTGACCCTTGGTTTTGGCCGCATCAATGATTTCGCTGGCCTTGCGCTGGGCTTCGGTCATCATCTTGGACACTTGCTCGCGCACGTCGGCGAGCTTCTTGTTGGCCTCGGCGAGCGCCGCCTCAATCTGATCGTTGGAATCAGACTTAAGCTTGGTGATCTCCTCATTGGCGCTTTTGCGCATTGCGGCAACCTGCTGGGTCGCCTCCGCCTTCATGTCGGCGATTTCGCGCTCTTGAGTGGAGCGTTCGGAAGCCATCTTCTTAGTGTGCTCTTCGCGCGCGTTGCTGAGCTCAAGCTCGACGGTCTGACGCTGTTCGGTGATGGTCTTGGCAGTTTCGGAGCGCAGTTGTGCGGCATCCTCGTTGGCGGAGGTGGTCACTGATTCGGCTTGATTGCTGGCGTTCGTCAGAATCGAGGCGGCCTTGGCATTGGCGTCGTCAACAATATGCTGGGCATCCAGCTTGGCGTTGTTGATCAGTGTTTCGGCCTGAGCCTGAGCCGTGGTACGGATGGAGGACGCGTCCTGCTTGGCGCGTTCCAGCAGTTCGGTACTCGTCTGTTCGGCGGAGGCAAGCATCTGCTGGGCGTTCGCTCCCAAGGAAGCGAAGCTGTTGCCTTCCGGCTTCTTGTTCTTCTCTTCCTGAAGTTGGGCCTGCAGTTGCAGAATACGGTCGTCATCCGCCGCAATCTGCTCACGCATGCTGGCCAACGTCTGCTGCGCACGCTTCATACTCTCCTGAGTAGCGTCGAAGGCAGCATCAACCTTCTCCTTGTCATATCCTCGCAGCACCACCGGGAAACGATCCACCATCGCTGTTTATTCCTTTCGCACACGCATAAAGCTCTTGGCACATCCTTGAAGCACTGTAGCGCATCGCACTAGCGCTGAGCGTTGAGCGACGCGCAATCGTTACAATGCGTGCGAACCATGTTCTATTCCGGCGTGGCGCACAGCGTGCTAGGCGATGAGGATGTCGGAGCTGGAGGGCTTGAGATAGTAGCGCACGGCTTCGCGCACCACATCACGGCCAGCGGCGATCTGCTGGTCGAGTGGTAGACCATGCTGGCTGGAATGCGCCGGAACGACCGGAGGGAAGCTGACGAATCCGCCCAGCACCTGCTCCTGGGTGGCGGTCCAGTTGAGCAGGTTGTAGAACAGCGAATTACATACGAACGTACCTGCGTCCGAACTCAAGGTGGCCGGAATCGAATCGTCCGTGAAATCATTCAGGATCGAGCGCAACGGCAGGCGGGTCCAATAGGCGGCCGGGCCATTGGGATCGATGGGTTCGCGGCGTGGGATCACGTTGTCCGCGTCTGGCTTGATCGCGTCCATCAGGTTGGTGGCGCATCGTTCAAGCATCACGCCTCGGGCTGCGTGCTTGAGCCCGGTGGCGATGACGATATTGGGCTTGGTGGCCTCAATCGTCTCTTTCAGCGTGGGCCAGGCTTTGGCGAAGCTCACCGGGATGCTGACAGCATGAACGGTGACGGCGACCTGCTCCAACGGATCGTCCGGAGCAGAGGAGACGCCCAGTCCCTGCTCGGCGATGGCCTTGGGCACTTCGACGGCGGGATTGACCTCCACGCCGTCATAGTGGTCGAAGCCGGAGATCACAACATTAAGTTCACGCATAATGCCAGTCTAGCGATGCATCTGGCCGGCCGCTTGGGCCAGCAGGGCGTGCATGCGGGCGCGGGCCTCTTCCTTGGGATCACGACCGAGAATCTCCTCGGCGATACGCTCAGCTGTGGGAATATCTTCCAGCGTGGTGATCTTCAGGTTGGTTTCCGCACCGGAGACAATGGCGACGGGTTCATCAGGCAGATAATCGACCACTACGCGCGTGTCGTCGGTGGGATGGAAGTCCGGGTCGGCGGCAGCCAAATCGTAAGCGTGACGAATCGTCGCGAAGCGGAAGGATTGCGGGGTCTGCGCGCGGAAGGTGTTCGGGCGGTCCGGCACCGACTTGACCACTTTCAAATCGCCCAGATCCTCGGTCAACAGCACGGTGTCGGTTGAGGCGTAGGCCACGGTTGCGGCCGTGAACTGGTCGAGCGCATCAATCGAACCGTCGATGGCGGACTGTTCCACGAACGGACGGACGGCGTCATGGATCAGAATCTTGGCATCGTCCGGAATGCCAGCCGTAGCCAGCATGTCGAGCGCGGTGGCGGTACTGTCCACACGCTCGTCACCGCCGTCAATGATGACGCGGACCTTGGTGTAGCCCATCTCGCCAACCAACGTTTCCACTTCACCGCGCACCTTGGGATTGACCACCACCACGATGTCGCTGACGCGGTCGCAATGTTCAAAGGCATCAATGCTCCAGCACACGATGGGCTTGCCGCCCACGGAGACAAGCTGCTTGGGATTATCGGGGTCGAAGCGCGTACCGAAGCCGGCGGCCAGCACCACGGCCACCACCGGCACGGTTTGCGCCGGTTTGGCGCCCTGAGCGGGGGCCGGCTGGACGGTAGGCGTCTCGACGGGGGTATCGAAATCTCTCTCAGTCATAGGCACCACCGTAGGGTGAGGGCTGGCCGTCCGTGAACTGCATCACATCTTCTCCACGGAATGTGCTCGCATTCTCCGTTTAGTCACGCACGATGAGGGCGAGGAGGCGGCCTTCGTGTGTTTTGTTGGCGAGCGCGGCGCGGCGGTGCGAGTACCACAGTGGGTTTTCGAGCGTGCACATGCTGTGGCTGATGTTGTCGATGCGCTCCGCGAGCTCGGCCGGGCCTTCGCCATCCGTACGGCACAGTTCGGCGAGTTCCGGGTCTTCCTCAAGGTACTGGGTGGCGGCGTGCACGCGCGGCATCGAATCGACCACCTGATGTACACCGGCGAAAGCGAGGTCGATCATCGCGGCTTCGGCGATGTCGATGCCGGCACCGCCGAAACGGGTCTTCGTCTTGGTCAGCGGGAAGCGCTTGATGAACTGGTCGGCGATCTCGTCGCCCACTTCATAGCAGTCGCCGCAGATGCGCGGGCCGAGTGTGGCCACGATGTTCGCCGGGTCGGCACCCTTGCTCTTCATCAGGTCCACCGTGGTGCCGATCACGCCGCGCTCCAGACCACGACGGCCGCAGTGGGCCGCACCGATGATACCGGTGACCGGGTCGCCCAGCAGCACCGGCAGACAGTCGGCCGCGAACATGCCTAGGGCGATGCCGGATTGTGCGGTGACCTGGCCGTCCGCCTCGATGACGTGCGGAGTGTCAGTCTCACCATGTGTGCCGGACACGTCGAAGCCGAAGGGGGTGTTGATGACGAACGAGTCGTCCACGTCCACAGCCACGCCGGAATGTACTTGGGAGACCAGCGATAGGCGGGCTTGCACCGCTTCGGCGAGTGCGATGCGGTTCGACAGCACGGCCTCAGGTTCGTCGCCGGACTTGCCGCCGAGGTTCAGGTTGCCGTAATCGCCGGTGCTCAGGCCGCCCAGTCGCGTGGTGTACACCACCTTGATGCCGGGGGCCAGTGCGATGGGGATGGTCACCGGAATAGGGCGACCGGCTTTATCGGTAGAGCTGATGCTGTTGGAATCGAGGATTTCTTCGCTGTATTCAGGCATAAGGCATTCTTTCTTGGGTGCGGGCGGTGTTCATGATTTTCATGACCACCCCCAGTCAGCGGGGGCGGAGTGGTAGGTTATTCGGCTTTGAGGGTGGGCTTTTTGGTGCGCGAGCGGATGGCGGCGTTGATGGGCACCTGGTGCGGGCAGGGCATCGAGAACACGTGCGCCGGATTATTGATGGCGGGTACTGGCGCGCCATCGGCATCGCGCAGGCCGGTTTCCGGCACGGTAAAGACCAATGGTCTCTCGCCAGGCAGCAGGAATTCGACCTGTTGACCGGGCTCAATCTTGTTACGGCTCATCAGCGTGACACGTCCGTCTTCGTCCGCGCTCCAGCTCAGCACTTCGCCCACTACCAGCCATGAGCGGAAGTAGGCGGAGCGGTCGGTGTTCTGTGTGACCTTGTGCTCCGGGTAATAGAAGCCGGTGGAGTAGTCGCGGTGGGCCACCTTGTCGGTTTCCTCGAGCAGCCATTCGGGCAGTTCGACGTGTGGGGCCGGGCGAACGGCCGCATGTTTCCAATCGGTCTCAATCTGTTCGACCGCGGTGTTGGACTTGCGGCGCGTGGAACGGGCGTGAGAGCTCATGCCGTCGGGTTCGACGGCGGTGCCGGCCGGCGTACCAGAGGCAGTTGAGTCGACGGCATCAGCAACCGTCACGCGGTCACGTTCTGCGGCAACCGAGCCGGTGACCGAATCGGCAACCGCAGTATCAGAGCCACGGTCATATCCCTCATCGGCCACACCGGCGAACGCGGCATCAGCATTGCGCATCACTTGATCTTCGGTTCCTTGGCCAAAATCGGGGTCGCCCGGGCGAATCACACGGTCATGGAAAGGCTTCAAAACATTGCCATCAGCGTCTTCAAAACCGCGTTGAATCATGTATTCATTAACCGCGGTTTTGTAGGCGTTGGTCATGGCGGCGATATAGTAGGCGCTTTTCGCGCGGCCTTCGATTTTGAGGCTGGTGGCACCGGAGTCAATCAAATCATCCAAGTGCCCCAGCATATTCATGTCCTGCGAATTGAACAGATAGGCGCCGTTCTCGGTCTGCTCGATCGGGAAGTACTGGCCGGGGCGCTTCTCTTCCACGATCGAATACTTCCAGCGGCATGGCTGGGCGCATTCGCCGTGATTGCCATCGCGGCCGGTCAGATAGTTGGAGAACAGGCAGCGGCCGGAGAAGGCCATGCACATAGCACCGTGGACGAAGCATTCGATGTCGAGGTCATCGGGAATGTTGGCGCGAATATCACGCACGGCCTGCAAGTCCATCTCGCGGGCCAACACCACACGGCGAGCACCAAGCTCGTAGAAGGCGTTCGCAGCCTGATAATTAGTCACGCCGGCCTGGGTGGAGACGTGCAGTTCCAGATTCGGAGCCACCTGACGGGCCATCATCATCACGCCAATATCGGAGACGATCAGCGCGTCCACGCCGGTGTCTTTGAGCTGGCCGACGTACTCGCGCATGGCTTCGATCTCGTTGTTGCGCGGCAGCACGTTGCAGGTCACGTACACGCGAGCGCCGCGTTCATGGGCGTAGCGCGATCCTTCCTCGAAATCCTCAAGGCTAAGGTTTTTGGGGGCCGATCGCATGCCGAAGGCTTTGCCGCCGCAGTAGACGGCGTCGGCACCATAATCGACCGCGGTTTTCAGGCCCCTCAGGTTGCCGGCCGGGGACAACACTTCGGGCTTTTTGCGGGTGGGGAGGTTCATCGTCGTATTCATCACCGCAATAGTGTAGTGGTGGCCGTGTAATGCGGGAGGGGCTACCGTTAGGCTGGATGACATGAAGATCGATATCGTGAGCGTGTTCCCCGAATACTTTGAGGTGATGAACCTCAGCCTGATGGGCAAAGCCCAGGCCAAGGGATTGTTGGAGATCAAGGCGCACAACCTGCGCGACTGGACCCACGATGTGCATCATTCGGTGGATGATACGCCAGTCGGCGGCGGGGCCGGCATGGTGATGAAGCCCGAAGTGTGGAGCGAATGTCTGGACGAACTGCTGGGATTCTCGCAGCCGTCCGGCTCCCCCGCCCCATCCGGCGCACCGGTGCTCATCTTCCCGAACCCATCGGCCCCGTTGTTCACCCAGCGCGACGCCACCGAGCTCAGCCATGCCGACCATCTGCTGTTCGGCTGCGGCCGGTATGAGGGCTACGATGCGCGCATCCCGGACTACTACCGCGCCCAAGGCGTCGACGTACGCGAATATTCGATCGGCGACTATGTGCTGAACGGCGGCGAAGTAGCGGTATCGGTGATGCTTGAGGCCATCACCCGCCTGATGCCCGGATTCATGGGCAACCCAGATTCGATTGTTGAGGAATCCTACACCGGCGAGGGCGCACTGCTTGAACATCGCCAGTACACCAAGCCGGCCGTGTGGCGCGGTATTGCGGTGCCGGATGTGCTGTTGTCCGGCGACCACGGCAAGGTGGACCGTTTTCGCCGCGACGAAGCGCTGGCCCGCACCGCCGAGATTCGGCCAGACCTTATCGCGGCACTGGATTGCAAGGCGCTGGATAAGGCCGATCGCAAGACCCTGATGGCCTTGGGCTGGGAGGTCTCCGCCGCCCATCCGCGCCGGCTCGCCGATTAATTCACCACACGGTGGGAGATTCACTACGCGGCGGAATCGTCGGAACGCTCTATATCCGAGTCGTCATCCGCGGATTCGATGTAGAAGACGGCGGTTTCGCCGTAGTTGCGGCTTTCGGTGATTTGCCAGCCTCCGGGGGCAGTGGGATCATCCGAGCGTACCGAGCGTTCGAGCATGATCACCGTGTTCTCGTTGGTGGCGCTGCCCGCCGCCAGATCGGACAGTAGCTGATTGCATTCAGCGGTCTCATAGGCATAGGGCGGGTCGATGAATATCACGTCGAATGGTTCGCCGAAGCCGCCAGCCACTTGCTCGGCTTTTTTGACCAGCACACGGGCCTTGAGCGAAGCATCCCACGAACGATTCTTCTGTAGCTGCGCCAAGGTCTTGGTAATCAGCGCCGCCGCAGGCCGGGAACTTTCCACGGCCACGAGTTCTCGCGCGCCACGGCTCAGCGCTTCGATGCCCAACGCACCAGTACCGGCGAACAGGTCCAGTACACGGGCATCATCCAGCACTCCCCATGAGTCGAGGTGCGAGAAAATCGCCTCTTTGGTGCGATCCGTGGTAGGCCGGGTACCCGTTTTCGGCGTAGCAAGCGCCACACCCTTGAATCGTCCAGAAATTACACGCATAGCTTTCACTGTACAGGTTCATCTGCGCATACCAATCATGAACAACAATGGGGTGCTCGAAGCGCACCAATGATATATGCACTTCGAGTACCTCATGTACGAATGGTCTTGCCTCCACTGAAGCACATTCGAGGGCTTCCCGACCGTGATTTCCTCACGATCGGCATACGGAAAAACTATATCGTGCGATTACGGGGGCGCAGCCCTAGCCTCAGCTGGAGGTGCCTCAGCTGGAGGTCAGGAAGGTTTCGTTGCCTCGGGTGAAGTCGAGGACGGCACCGGCGAGTTGGACCTCACCTGCCAGTTCGGGGTCGGCGGCCAGAAGCTGCCCGGCACGGGTGCGGGCGTCGGCGATCATGTCGGCGTCCTTGACCACGCGCAGGAGCTTCAGGCTGGACTTGCCGCCGGATTGGGCGTCGCCGAGCACATCGCCGGCACCGCGGAATTCCAAGTCGGCTTGGGCGATTTCGGCACCGTCGAGCGAGTGGTGAATCACTTCGAGCCGTTGCTCGGCCGGGGAGCCGGGTTCCGCACGGGAAATAAGGAACGCCCACGAGTTGGTGCCGCCACGCCCCACGCGGCCGCGCAGCTGATGCAGCTGAGAGAGGCCGTATCGGTCGGCATCAAAGATGACGATGCAGCTGGCCTGCTTGACGTCCACGCCGACTTCGATCACCGTGGTGGACACCAGGATCGGAGTCTCGCCGCCGGCAAAATCGGCCATGACCTGGGTTTTGACGTCATCCTTGTCGCGGCCGGTCAGAGTCGCAAACCGAATGCCTTGGAACTGTGGAAGTTTCTGCAACCGGTCGGCGATTTCGGCCACCGCATGCAATGGCGGGCGAGCCACGGTTTCGCCATTTTCGTCGAAGGTTTCGTAGGGGTCGTCGATGCCGATGGCATCGGCCGCCGCGCGCGTCGCACGGCCGCCCGCAGCTGTGCGGGCACTGGAACCAGATGCTGCGGCGCGTCCGCGGGCAGAACCGGCTGCTGCCGAAACGCCGGAACCGCCTTCGTTCTCCTCATCATCCGCATCAATGCGCGGGCACACGATATAGGCCCGCTCCCCCGCGTCGACTCGCGCGCGAATGTGCGCGAACATACGCCCCATGGTGGCGGCGTCGGCCTCATTGACCACCACGGTACGAATCGGTTTGCGGCCGCCAGGCAATTCGGTGAGCCAGGAAATATCGAGATCGCCAAACCAAGTCATGGCGGCGGTGCGCGGGATGGGCGTGGCGGTCATCACCAGTAGATGCGGCGTGGTGCCGTCATCGGTTTTGGCGTTGAGGCTTTCGCGCTGTTCCACACCGAACCGGTGTTGCTCGTCGATCACCACCAAGGCCAAGTGCGGGGCTTGGAAGGTCTTGGAAAACGCCGCGTGCGTGGCCACGATAATGCCCGGCTCACCACTGGCGGCCGCAGCGAGCGCCTTACGCCGGGCGGCAAGCTTCATACCACCGGTCAGCAGGGTGACGGGAATTTCCGCAGTCACCTTGGAAGAAGAGACCGTCGAAGCACCGGACGCGCCCATCGCGCCCTCAACGTCGGCCGCGGCATCGGTCTCCTTGGCACCCGGCTGTGCAAGGGTCAACCCCGACACCATCTTGCTGATGGTCTCGTAATGCTGTTCGGCAAGCACCTGAGTGGGAGCCACCAGCACCGCCTGATAGCCGGCGCCGACCGCCTGCAGCATGGCCGCGAGCGCCACTACGGTTTTGCCGGAGCCGACTTCGCCCTGCAACAGACGCTGCATGGGCCAGTCACGTTCAAGATCGGACGCGATGTCGTCCACCACCTGACTCTGCCCGGCTGTCAGTGTGAACGGCAACGATGCGATGAAGCGGTCGCGCAAATTGGGCAAATTGGGCAGATCAGGCAGATCGGTCGCAGAACCGCGCTCCGATGCTTCTGGTTGCGTACTTGGCTCCGCAACCGCTTCGCCCACCGACGCTCGAGCTGTTTCCAGCGCCTCGTTCAGCGGGCAAGGATGCGCCGATGACTTGTGCGCGTGCTGTCGAGACTTCAGCAGCGAGGTCTGCGAAACGAAAGCCTCCTCATAGCGCAGGGTTTCGATGGCCTCCTTGAACCGGGCCGTGGAGGCCGGATCATGAATGGCCAGGAACGCCTCAGCCCGATGCATGAGGTTCTTGGCCTTGCGCACCGATTCGGGCAGCACATCTGGGATGGATTGGGAGAGCGCCTCAGCACCGGATTCGGCGGTCGTGCCGGACTTCTCTTCCCCGTTTTGGACGGCGATGGTGTCAGTCGCGGGAGCCACAATGCCGGCTGCCCCAGCGCCAGCGAGTTGCCCGTCAGGCGTGGACGACGTGCGGGCCCCCATCATCCACAGCAATCCCAGAATCGTCTCATGAATATGTTCGGACGAGATACGCGAACTGGCGTGATATACCGGGCGGGGCCGGCAGACGCGGGTAAGCGCCTCTTGCACGGTATCGGCGTCGTATTTCAACGCGGCCCCGGAAGGGGCAGTCGCGGCCGGCGGATACGCGGACTGCGCACTGGCATACGGATCGGCACTTCCCGCAAACGCACCATTGCCGGATGCCGCGCCCCGAGCGTAACCCTCAAGCCCCGCTCCTGCTCCGGCCGGCACGGGCGCGACAGTGAGGATTTCGGGATGGGTGAACTGCAGCTGACCCATGTATTCGCCGGGCATACCGGAGACCACCACAGACGTGCCGGCGCGCAGTCGCACGCTGACCCAATCCACATACGATTTACGATACGAGAAGAACGTGAGCCGGGCCGTACTGCCGGGTACGCGACGAGACCGGGCGAAGTCGGCGTCATCGACCGTCGCTTCGAGTCGGTAGCCGCGGCGAGCGTTCATCGGCACCACGCGCATATCTCGTATCACGGCGGCAAATGCCATCTGCTGGCCGGGTGCGGCCTCGCGGATGGCGCGAAGCGGCACCGGTTCGGTGACGCGGAAAGGATAGTAGGTCAGGGCGTCGCCGACAGTGACGATTCCCAGCGATTTGAGCGCGGACACGCGACGCTTGTTGGTGACCAGCGAAGCGAGAGTGGTGCCCATAGTGATGCTCATATTGGCCTATTCTATTCGCACGGCCTCTTTAGGCCGCAGAAACAACAAAACCCGCCAAGCCGAAGCTCAAACGGGTTTTGCTCCACGTTAGTACGCGATTCACGCGGCCACGCGCTGAACCTTGCCAGCCTTGAGGCACTTGACGCACACGCGCAGGCGAGTGTTCTCGCCATCAATCGTGGTGCGCACAGACTGCAGGTTCGGGCGGAAGCTACGCTTGGTACGACGGTGCGAATGGGAAACGGTGAAACCGGTCTGCGGTCCCTTGCCGCACACTGCGCAACGAGCTGCCATGATGGACTCCCTTAACCTTGATGTGTCAAGTCTTTCACGCATTCGACCGCCGGTTTCACCCGACATGCCGAACACACAACTTCACAAATATATAGCCCAATACCGACAACCGCAACTCTTGCGTGTACCATGGGCGAACCTCGGCGGTTCACGCGCGGTTCGAGCGTAACTTGCGAGTGGGCCATCAGCGGTTCACGAGCGGCTCGGCATTGGTTCGCCAGCGGTCCGCAAGTAGTTCGTCAGCAGTTCGCCAGCGGCGAATTACGCTGCAAATCATAGCGTTTACCCGATAAAACACGCCGGCCTTCCTTTTCCGCATCCAGCAAACTCTCATATAATCTCGGTATAAGAGACGGCAAGGGACGAAGGGGTCCTCGTGCAACTTGCGATGTGCAACTTACGACGAAGGAGGCTGTCATGTTGAATCTCAAGCGAGGTATCGGCACTCACGAGCCCAGCGTGATTTCACTGGGGCAAGTCTGGGTGGACATTATGCTCAATGTGGACAAGGTGCCGGCACAGGGCGGATTCGCCGTGGCCGATCATCCGAAGCCCTCCATTGGCGGCAGCTATCGCGTGCTGCAGGCGGCCAGCCGCATGGGCGTGCCGACCGAGCACGCCGGCATTCTGGGCAACGGCCTGTGGGCGCATTTCATCCGCCAGTCATTCCAAGACAACGGCATTACGCATATCGGCCAGGATCGTCTTGATGAGGATTCCGGCTTCCGCGTGGTGCTGAGCTCCGGCGCGCCGAAGAAGACATTCATCGCTTCCTATGGCGCCGAGGCTCATGGCGACTCGGACACGTTCGACACGCTGGAGCCGCAGCCCAAAGACGTGGTGCACATCAGCGGCAACACACTGATGGACCACACGGCCACCGGCGTGGACGGATTCCTGCTCAAGGCCGGTACCGACCCGGCTGCACGCGACTACACGCTGGTGATCAACCCCACCAATACGTTGCGTTTGGTCAACGACCATATGCTTGAGGACCTGGTGCTCGCACGCCCGGTCTGGTCCTGCAACCGTCAGGAGGCCATGACGCTGGCCGAGCGACTTGGTGCGCCAATCGACGACAGCAAAGTCACCATTGGCGGCGGACTTGACGACTTCATGCACCAGTTGTGCGACGGCTTGGGCGCTACACTGCGCGCGCCGCTGGTGGTGCGTGTCGGCGCCCGCGGCGCTTGGATTCGTGAGCCAGGTGGCGAGACGATTCATATCGAGGGATACCCGACCAAGGCCGTACACACCCGTTCGGCGGGCGGTTGCCACACCGGCGTGATGTGCGCGATGCTGGCAAAGGGCCATAGTCTGGCCGAATCGGTAAAGATCGCCAACGCGGCGGCATCCATCGCCATCCAGCACAGCCTCAACGGCGTGCCGCAATGCCCCGATTACGACGAGGCCATCGCGCTGATCGGCGAATAGTCGACTATAGGTAGCTCCCCCCAGTCCGCTTCGCGGCCAGCTCCCCTCAGCGAGGGGAGCTATTTTTGCTCTGGCTCCCCTTAGAAAGAGGCCCGGCATTATTCATCCGCCGTTCAACCGGAATGGCTCCCCTACCCTAGTCCGCGCTTCTACGATAGATTGAGTTGAATACTGTCGAGGAGTGTATATGACTGATCCCACGAATGTCCACGAACCGGTGCCGCAAAGCGCCAAACTGACCGCCCGCGAGAAGAAGTGGATCATCTACGACGTCGGCAACTCGGCATTCGTGCTGCTGTCCACCGCCGTCATCCCCATTTACGCCAAATCGCTGATGCCGGCGGACGGCAACATCGTGTCCGCCTGGGGCTACGCGCAAACCATTGCTTCCTTGGTCATCGCGCTGCTCATGCCGTTGCTCGGCTCCATCGCCGACGTGCAAGGCATGAAAATCAAGTTCTTCCTTGGCTTCTTCGGCACTGGCGTGGTCACCTGCTGCGCAATGGCCCTGCCCCTGACCTGGCTACCGTTCCTAGTCGTCTACATTCTGGCGACCATCGGCCTCAACGGCTCGCTAACGTTCTACGATTCGATGCTCATCGACGCCACCTCGAACGAGCGCATGGACAAGGTCTCCTCGCATGGCTACGGCTGGGGCTACATCGGCTCCACCGTGCCGTTCATCTTCTGCATCGCGCTGATCTTCGGCGGCCCGTCGCTCTTCGACTGGTCCACGATGGCTTGCACGCGCGCCTCGTTCATCATCACCGCCATCTGGTGGGTGGCATTCACCATCCCGCTGCTTACCAGCTACCGCCAAGTGCACTATCGCGCCACCCGTGACCAGCTGGGCTCGGCCGTGCGCGGCACGTTCAGCGAACTGGCGGGCACGTTCGGCAAAATCGTGAAGAACAAGCCGTTGTGGATGTTCATGATCGCGTTCTTCTTCTACATCGATGCCGTGAACACGGTGATTTCGATGAGTACCTCCTACGGTGCCGAGCTTGGCATCGACTCCACCCAGCTGGTGGTGGCACTGCTCGTCACGCAGTTCGTGGCCTTCCCCTGCGCGATTCTCTACGGTCGTTTGGCCGGCCGGTTCGGCTGCAAAGTGATGATCACGGCGGCGGTCGTGGCATACATGTGCATCGTGTTCTTCGCCGCGTTCTTCCTGAAGTCGGCCGTGGAGTTCTGGATTCTGGCGATTCTGGTCGGCATGTTCCAGGGCGGCATCCAGGCGCTCTCCCGCTCGTACTACGGCAAGATCATCCCCAAGGATCACGCCAACGAGTACTACGGCTTCTACGATATCTTCGGCAAGACCGCCTCGATCATCGGCACCTTCCTGGTGGCCACCACCACGTCCCTGACCGGCAACGCCTCGCTCGGCGTGCTCTCCATCGCCGTCCTGCTCGTCGCGGCACTCGTCTTCCTGCTCCTGCAAAAGGACCCGACGCGGGAGTGATTTGCCGGCCCTCGGCAACTCTGTGCCGAGGGCGACATCTCGCAGCATAGAAATCCTCGACATAGGGATGCCGCCGTTTGAAGTCGGTATGTGACATGCCGCCCGGAATCAGCATCGCCAGCCCGATAATCACGCCCACGCAGATGCCCAGGAATGTCAGAAAATCGTTGAGTGGCGTCACGCCGAGAATGGAATTATCGGAATCGAACAGGTTGCCGATGCCGGCTCCCGCGATAATCGCCGCGACACCGCCGGCAATCAGTAGCGCGAATCGGCAGCGGTGTTCATCGTAGCCGGTCAGATCCTGCGGTAAGGCAGCCACATTAGCCAGCGTGCCGGGACGTGATGAACTGGTTCCGTGCAACATTTCGCCGGGCAATGCATTTGCGGAGCTCGGGCCATTGATGCCGTCACCGCCGGACCGCGCTGATTCACCGATGTTCCCATCAGCATCCTTCATATACGCGGGTTCCCCGGCTCCCTCCCCGGTTACGGTTCTGGCAGCCGAGCCATGGTCGCCCTCCGCTGCGCCGCGCGCGGCCGCACCCACGTTCACGCTCGCACTCACATCGCCAAGTACCAGGTCATCAAGCGTGCAACCGAACAGGTCGCAGATCATAAGCAGCTTGTCCATCTCGGGATAGGCCTTCTCGGATTCCCATTTGGAGATGGCCTGGCGCGAGACGCCGAGCAACATGGCCAGCTGTTCCTGGGGCATGTTGCGTTGTGCGCGCAGGTATTGCAGGTTGGCGCGGAAGCTCATCGGAGTGTCCCTTCATAGGTAATGCTCATCATGACATATTCGGCCGATGCCCTCACTATGCCACGGCAAACCAGTTCCGCGCCACCATCTTCAGGTTGCATATTCGCGCGCAACCACAGGTTGCATCGGCGGAATCCCGCCATTCTGCCGGCTCCGCGGCATTCTAGCCCGCACCCCGATTGGACCGGCATAATCGGAATACATCGATTATGAAAAAACGCTCGCGGCCACATGGCCAACGAGCGTGAATCTCGGGTGGGCGATGTAGGAATCGAACCTACGACCCCTTCGGTGTGAACGAAGTGCGCTAGCCGCTGCGCCAATCGCCCGAGCCTGTGATGAAAAAACCGGCAACATTCTGCCGGCGATTCATCGAGTGGGCGATACAAGATTCGAACTTGTGACCCCTTCCGTGTCAGGGAAGTGCGCTACCACTGCGCCAACCGCCCGGGTCAT
>ERZ1034876.151-NODE-151-length-46975-cov-15.832033_pt1 | contig 46975 bp, 39 predicted proteins | sample MGYA00520698_ERZ1034876 | MGnify/ENA primary metagenome ERZ1034876 (study PRJEB33766, sample SAMN09781723) | gut metagenome | biome: gut microbiome | host: Homo sapiens | place: Madagascar | study: EMG produced TPA metagenomics assembly of the PRJNA485056 data...
TGTGCGGCACGGCATCTGCGTTGCCAAAATGCTCGATAATACACAAAGTATTATCGAGCATTTTGGCTTAGCAGGTGCCGCACCGCGCTCGCCGTGTCGGCACTTAGAATTATGCGGTATTGCCTTAATACATGGTAACTTCGTGATAGAAAAAATTATCAACCCAGATGGGCAAAAATCACCCCAGTGCCACGTCCAGCACCATCATCACGCTGAATCCCAGCGCAAAGCAGATGGTGCCGACGTTGGAGTGCTCGCCCTGGGACATTTCGGGAATCAACTCCTCGACCACGACGTAGATCATGGCCCCGGCGGCAAAGCTGAGCAGGTAGGGCAGGGCAGGCACCACCAGCCCGGCGGCCCAGATGGTAAATAGTGCGCCCACCGGCTCCACGGCACCGGACAGCGTACCCGCCCAGAACGCCCGGCCGCGGCTCATGCCCTCGGCTTTCAGAGGCATCGAAATGATAGCGCCCTCGGGGAAGTTCTGGATGGCAATGCCCAGGGACAGCGCCAGCGCACCCATCGCCGTGATAGACGCACTGCCCGTTAAGTAACCCGCGTACACCACGCCGACGGCCATGCCCTCGGGGATGTTGTGCAGCGTGACGGCCAGCACCAGCATCGTGGTGCGGGAAAAGCCGCTGTGGGGGCCTTCGGGCGTGTCGGCACCCTGGTGCAGATGAGGCACCGCCATATCCAGCAGCAGCAAAAAGCCGATGCCCAGCCAGAAGCCCACGGCGGCGGGGATGAACGCCAGCCGCCCCAGGCCCTCGGACTGCTCCATGGCGGGGATGAGCAAACTCCAGATCGACGCCGCTACCATGACCCCGGCGGCAAAGCCGGTTAAAGCGCGCTGCACACCTTCGTGCAGCGTTTTTTTCATGAAAAATACGCAGGCGGACCCCAGCGCAGTACCGGCAAAGGGGATAAGGATGCCGGGTAAACATTGCATTAGCATAAACTAACCCTCCCTGTAAAAAAATGTCCCGCCCGGCCCAAAACGGCAGTAACAGCGGGGAAAAGTTGACGAAAAACGAAAACACGATATTTGCCCTTATCCTACCACACCCGGCCCGTGCCGTCAATAGCCGGGAAGATGTGAACCATTGGTTAAAAATATATCAAAAACACTTGCGCAAATTCCTTTTTATGCGTATAATATGGGTATTGGGCGCAAAACGTCCCCATAACTAATGTGTAATACCGAGAGGAGCTTTTACTATGGGTTTGGGTAAAAAGACCATTGACGATGAAAACTACGCTGGCAAGCGCGTGCTGGTTCGCTGCGACTTCAACGTCCCGATGAAGGACGGCGTGATCACCAATGACAACCGTATTAACGCGGCTCTGCCGACCATCAAAAAGCTGATCAATGATGGCGCCAAGGTCATTCTGTGCAGCCACCTGGGCAAGCCGAAGAACGGCCCCGAGGCCAAGTTCAGCCTGGCCCCTGTTGCTGTCCGCCTGAGCGAGAAGCTGGGCCAGCCCGTCACTTTTGCTGACGATGACACCGTTGTCGGCGAGAACGCCAAGGCTGCTGTTGCCACCATGGGCAACGGCGATGTTGTTCTGCTGCAGAACACCCGTTTCCGCAAGGAAGAGACCAAGAATGAGCCCGCTTTCAGCGAGGAGCTGGCCAGCCTGGCCGATGCTTACGTGGATGACGCTTTCGGCTCCTGCCATCGCGCCCACTGCTCCACCGCCGGTGTTACCGACTACATTAAGGATACCGCTGTCGGCTACCTGATGGAAAAGGAGATCAAGTACCTGGGCAACGCAGTGAACGATCCCGAGCGTCCCTTCACCGCCATTCTGGGCGGCGCTAAGGTCGCTGATAAGCTGAACGTTATCTCCAACCTGCTGGAAAAGGTCGACACCCTGATCATCGGCGGCGGCATGGCCTACACCTTCCTGAAGGCCCAGGGCTACGAGATCGGCAAGAGCCTGTGCGATGACTCCAAGCTGGATTACTGCAAGGAAATGATGGCTAAGGCCCAGGAGAAGGGCGTTAAGCTGCTGCTGCCCGTTGATGCTGCCTGCATCAAAGACTTCCCTGATCCCATCGATGCCCCTGTCGATACCGTCATTGTTCCTGTCGACGCTATCCCCGCTGACCAGGAAGGCTGCGACATCGGCCCCGAGACCATGAAGCTGTTCGCTGATGCCGTCAAGGCCAGCAAGACCGTTGTCTGGAACGGCCCCATGGGCGTCTTCGAGAACCCGACCCTGGCTGCCGGCACCCTGGCTGTTGCCAAGGCTATGGCTGAGAGCGACGCTACCACCGTCATCGGCGGCGGCGACAGCGCTGCAGCTGTCCAGCAGATGGGCCTGGGCGACAAGATGACCCACATCTCCACCGGTGGCGGTGCTTCTCTGGAGTACCTGGAGGGCAAGGAACTGCCCGGCATCGCCGTTATCCAGAAAGCTTAATTTGTAACCCGCAGGGCGCGGCGGCAAAGCCGCTGCGCCCCTTTTTGTTTGAGAGATATATGAAATAAAGGAGCAACTATCATGGATAAGCAGAACCGCAAGGCAATCATTGCCGGCAACTGGAAAATGAATAAAACCGCTACCGAGGCCACCGAACTGATCGACGCCCTGATCCCCGCTGTGAAGGACGCTGGCTGTGAGGTCGTTATCTGTGTGCCTTTCACCGACCTGGTCACCGCTGTTGCCAAGACCAAGGGCACCAACATCCACGTTGGCGCTGAGAATGTCCACTTCGAGAAGTCCGGCGCTTACACCGGCGAGATCAGCGCTGACATGCTGACCGACCTGGGCGTTGAGTACGTCGTTGTCGGCCACAGCGAGCGCCGCCAGTACTTTGCCGAGACCGATGAGACTGTCAACAAGCGTGCCAAGGCAGCCTTGGCCGGCGGCCTGAAGCCCATCATCTGCGTCGGCGAGAGCCTGGCACAGCGTGAGCAGGGTGTCACCGAGGAGCTGGTCCGCATGCAGGTCAAGATCGCCCTGAACGGCGTGACCGCTGACGAGCTGAAGAACGTCGTTATCGCCTACGAGCCCATCTGGGCTATCGGCACCGGCAAGACCGCTACCGCTGACCAGGCACAGGAAGTCTGCGCCGCTATCCGCAAGGTCGTCGGCGAGCTGTACGGCGAGGATGCCGCCAAGGCCCTGACCGTCCAGTACGGCGGCAGCATGAACGCCAAGAACGCCGAGGAACTGCTGGGCAAGCCTGATGTTGACGGCGGCCTGATCGGCGGTGCCTCCCTGAAGGCCGACCAGTTTGCCATCATTGTTGACGCCGCCACCAAGGGCTGATACAATAGTAGAGTAAAATGCCTCCCTCTGCGAGGGAGGCGGCGCGAAGCGCCGGAGGGAGAGACTTTCAAGTAAGCAACGGTTTACTTTATGTCTCTCCCCCACCGCCTACGGCGGAGCCCTTCGGGCCCGGACCCCTCTGCCGCTACGCGACATCTCCCCACACTGCGGGGAGTCACCCTCCCAGAGGGGGCCTTTTGCGCTACCTGTACAAAAGGAGTTTCAATTTATGTCTAAAAAACCTGTAATGCTTTGCATCATGGACGGTTTCGGCTGGACGCCGGATCAGACCTACGGCAACGCCGTGGCCGCCGCCAATAAGCCCAACCTGGACAAGATCTTTGCCAACTATCCCATGACTACCATCCAGGCCAGCGGCATGGCCGTCGGCCTGCCCGAGGGCCAGATGGGCAACTCGGAAGTCGGCCACACCAACATGGGCGCTGGCCGCATCGTCTACCAGCAGCTGACCCTCATCACCAAGTCCATCAAGGACGGTGAGATGCTCAAGAACCCCGTGCTGGTCAAGAACATGAAAGCTGCCATCGATGCCGGTAAAGCCATCCACCTGATGGGCCTGGTCGGTACCGGCGGCGTCCACAGCCATGCCGACCACTGGTACGGCGTGCTGGAGATGGCCAAGCACCTGGGTGCCAAGGACGTTTATCTGCACTGCATCATGGATGGCCGTGACACCGACCCCCACAGCGGCAAGGGCTTCCTGGCTGACCTGCAGGCCAAGCTGGACGAACTGGGCATCGGCAAGATCGCCTCTGTTTCCGGCCGTTACTACGCCATGGACCGTGACAATAACTGGGACCGCGAGGAGAAAGCCTACGCTGCCTTTGTTTACGGCGAGGGCAACCACGCCGCCAACGCTGCCGAGGCTATCGAGGCCAGCTATGCTGCCGATGTGACCGACGAGTTCGTCGTGCCCGTTGTTACCTGCGAGGGCGGCCGTGTGCAGGATGGCGATACCGTTATCTTCATGAACTTCCGCCCCGACCGTGCCCGTCAGATGACCCGCATCTTCTGCGATGATGCTTTCACCGGCTTTGAGCGCCGCGGCGGCCGCAAGCAGGTCAACTATGTCTGCATGGCCGAGTACGATGCCACCATGCCCAACTGCGAAGTGGCTTACCCGCCGGTCGAGCTGAAGAACACCCTGGGCGAGTACCTGGCTGCCCACGGCAAGACCCAGCTGCGCATTGCCGAGACCGAGAAGTACGCCCATGTGACCTTCTTCTTCAACGGCGGTGTTGAGCAGCCCTGCGAGGGCGAGGACCGCAAGGTCATCCCCAGCCCGAAGGTTGCCACCTACGACCTGAAGCCCGAGATGAGCGCCTACGAGGTTGCCGATGAGTGCAAGGCCCGCATCGAGAGCGGCAAGTACGACGTCATCATCCTGAACTTTGCTAACTGCGACATGGTCGGCCACACCGGCGTATTTGACGCCGCTGTCAAGGCTGTCGAGGCTGTTGACAAGTGCGTGGGCGAGGTCACCGACGCTGTGCTGAACGCTGGCGGCGTGGTCTTCCTGACCGCCGACCACGGCAACGCCGAGAAGATGAAGAACCCCGATGGTTCTCCCTTCACCGCCCACACCACCAACGTGGTGCCGTTTGCCGTCATCGGCGCTGGCGATGTGAAGCTGCGCGAGGGCGGCTGCCTGGCAGATATCGCCCCCACCATGCTGCCCTATATCGGCCTGCCCGTCCCGGCTGAGATGACCGGCAAGAGCATTATCGTCGACTAAGACGAGGGATTTTCGGCCTTTTTGAAAAAAGGCCTGGCGAAAAACTTTTAATATTTCGACCCATAAAGCGGGAGCCTGCGGTAAGCGGGCTCCCGCTTTTGCTTGTATGGGCTGATGTATGTGTTTTGCTGTAGGGGCCGATGCTTGCATCGGCCCATCAATTTGCCGTGGTTTACGCTGTTTTATAGGTTGAGAAAATGCACGAAAAATGGTATAGTAGAAACTACAGCTGATCTATTCGGAGTACAAAAAATTCAACATAGGCTGGTATTTTGACGGCCTTTATCTGCCGGACGGTGCGCACGAGACGCAGAACGGCTACGAAAGCACTGTGCCGGTCACGACGGTGGAAGTGACGTCCATTGAGCAGGCCGACGGCATAACCACGCTGACCTGCGCCGAAACGACCGGCCAGGACCAGCACGCCGAGCTGCCGCTGCTGTACTACCCCGGCTACACGGTGATCGAGGGCCCCGGCACCGCCTTTAAGACCGCCAACGGCCTGGTCGGTGTCACTGTACCTGCCAACTATACCGGCACCATCCGCGTAACCTACCGCGAACCCAAGCGCTGGCTGGCGGCGGATGTGGTAAGCGTGGCGACGCTGGTAGGGGTGCTGCTGATAATACGCAGAAAAAAGTGCAAAGGTAAGAAAAAAGATCAGCCGGAGAAAGGATAAAAGAAAAGATGAAAAGGATTTGGCCCTTTCTGCGCAAATCAAAAGCAGCCATTGTTCTGCTGGCGGTTGAGCTTGCCATTATTGGATTTACGCTTGCACAGGCTGTGCAGCCAGCAGCGAACTATGAGATCATGCCGGATCAGTGGGAAGTCATAGCAAAAAATGCAACGATCGACTATGACGAGGAGGGCCGCATTGGTGCAGTAGAACCAGCCGAGGAAGAAAGCATTCTGCGTACATCCCAGCTGAGGTTGTCGGCGGGGCACTATAAAATCGAAGCAGACTATAATTTTGTACCGACGCAAAATAAAGACGAGCAGGAATCCCATGCCGGCGTTTATTTTATGGCAGATGACGCAATGGTAGTGACGGGCGAACGTGAGCTTTTTGCAGTGGGGCGGACGCATGATACCGTTGTACTGAATGTGCGTTATACAAACAAGACGATCCGTCTGGTGGCCTATGATGGCGGCGGCGTTTTCACGCTTGGCAAAGTGACGATACAGCAGGATAGGGTCTATGCCTGGGTGCGTGTATTGGGATGGCTGCTGGCAGCGTTTTTTCTGGATCTGCTGCTGCTGCTGTTTTTGCCGACCAGTCCGCTGGCAATCCGAAATGCGGATTTGCGTGGGTGTCTTTTCCTGTTGGGCGGTGCTGTGCTGCTGGCCAGTATGCCTGTGCTGATGCAGGGTGGTGGTATTTTTGGCGACGATATCCATTTTCACCTTTCCCGCATTGAGGGAATTGCCCAAGGGCTGAAATCCGGACAGTTCCCGGTAAGGATCTACAGTCAGGCAAAAAATGGGTATGGGTATGCACCTTCGCTGTTTTACGGGGAACTGTGCCTGTATTTCCCGGCAGTTTTGCGTACATTGGGTGTGAGCGTACAACTGTCTTACCATCTGTATGTGTTAGCTGTGCAAATGCTGACGGCAGGTATTGCGTTTTATAGTTTTCGTCAGATGTTCAGCCATAATAAAACAGCATTGCTGGGCAGCGTTTTGTATTTGCTGAACCCCTATCGGTTGCAGAATTTTTATTGGCGTGCTGCAGTGGGGGAGTACACAGCCATGGCGTTTTTGCCGCTGATCCCCGCAGCGCTCTGCTTGCTGTATGGAAAGAAGGAGCCGACGAAAAAGCAGGCGGGTGTGGCCTGCACAGAGATGGTAATTGCCTTTGGAATGCTGCTGCAAACGCATATGATCTCGCTGGAAATCATGGTGCTGGCAACGGCTGTGTTCTGCCTGTTTCATCTGCGGCGCACATTCAGCCGGTGCGTGCTGTTTGTATGGCTGAAATCAGTCGCCATAGTATTGCTGCTGAATTTGTGGTTCTTGCTGCCGTTCCTGGAAATAATGGGCAGCGGCATATACGGTGGTATGTATGGCGGCACAACAATGAACGCCGGGCGTACGATCCAACGGCTCGGCTATACGATTCCCGAACTTTTCACTTGGAACACCTATAGTAAAAATATTGGAATAGAGCTTATTATTGGTTGCATGGTATTCCTTTGGGTGTGGATTGGACATGACGAAGAAATACCACATCGTGAACAAAAAATCGGGCTTTGGTCAACAGGGATTGGGTTGGCAGCCTGCTGGGCCAGTACGAATACTTTCCCTTGGGGGCTGGTGGGAGCCCTGCCAGGAAAAATCAGTGGTATTTTGCTGGCAATTCAGTTCCCGTGGCGTTACCTGACACTTGCAGCGATTTTGCTGACGCTTGCAACGCTTTGTGCCGTTTCTCTATTACGGCCGAAAAAATTAGCTCGTCCGCTGGCGGTGTTGCTGCTTTCCGCCAGCCTGCTGGGTCTGGGCATATTTTACAGAGAGTTCTTTCCTTACGAATCCAGAAGTTATAGAGGGGATTGTGGCGAACTTGTTTATGCAGACAGCATCGTTTCGAACATGTCCTGGTATTATGATAACCTTTATTTGCCCGCTGGGGCAAAAAAAAATCGTGACGGATTTGTATTTGAAACCGAGGTCACTACCGCAAAGGTGGAACGGATAGAAAAGACAGAGAACGGTGTGATGTTGCAGTACGTTTGTGACAAAGAAGCGGACGGCAAAATCGAACTGCCGCTGCTGTACTATCCGGTTTATAGTATAAAAGAAGGAGCAGGAACACTTTTTAAAACCGAAAACGGGATGCTGGGAATCCAAGTTCCGGCGGGCAGCAGTGGGACGATCCGTGTAGCCGTGCAAGAACCGCTGCATTGGCGATTGGTCGAACTTGTCAGTGTAGTTACTATTCTTGTATGGACAGAAAGTTCGCAAAAGAAAAAGCGGAAAATGGTATGTGAAAAAGCATGACGGCTTTGTTTTGCACAGAACTTGCGCTTTTACAGAAAATGGGGTATAGTAAAAGCAAAGATAAAATAGGAGCATTTCATGGAAAAACAAACAAACGGCGGCATACTGAAAAAAGTATGGGCGCTGCTGCCGTGGCTGTGGCTGGCGGCGGGGTATGGATTGGATTTGTGGTTTCAACTGGTGCCAGGGCGGTGGATGGTGGATTCCGACATGGCATCGGAAATGATGCTGTCGAATTTTTTGAACCAGGAAGGCCGGATTATCAGCAAGATCTGGTACTACTCAACAGAACTTCGCGTAGTCAGTGTGCAGTGGGTCTACCGCTTTACACTGCTGCTTTTCCCCAATGATTGGCACATGGCCCGTACGGTGGGCATGGCGATCATGCTGGCCGCGTTTGCAGGGCTGATGCTTTTACTGGCCCGCAGTATAGGGCTGGGCCGCATAGGTGTGTGGATGGCCGGGGTGCTTATCTGGCCCTATGGCCGTATTTACCTGATTTATGCGATCTATGGCGGGCACTATCTCGTTTATACGTTCCTGTATGTGGTATCGCTTACGCTGGTGCTGTTCAGCCTGGCGGCAAGCAGAAAAAAATGCGTCTGGATGAATATTGCTGCGTGCATTATGGCAATGCTGTCCGGTATGAACGGCGTAAAAACGCTTATGGTTTTCCAGGCACCGTTTGTGCTGGCGGCCATGGCAGTGCTGATTCTTGCACTAAATGCTAGCGAAGAAAAAACATGGCGCGGTGCTTTACGGGTGTGCAGCCAGGAGAGCCGGCTGATGGCAGGTGCTTTAGCCACAACGATGGCCAGCTTTGTTGGCTATATTATTAATAGCAAAGTCCTGGCTAAGATGTACTCCTTCAAGTCTTTCTCGGGAGTGACGTGGAATCGTTTTGGCGTAGATTGGACACTGGACCGCGTACTGATGGACTTCTTCCACGAATTTGGCTACCGTGACGGCGTAGGGGTGTTCCACTTCAGCGGTATTGCTTCGGGTATCGGATTGTTGATTGGTGCGTGGATGTTTTTCTGCATCGTGCGGGTGGCATGGCGTTACAAAAAGCTGAATGTGACGGAGCGGCTGATCATTGCGCTCATGCTTACCATGCTGGCTGTATGTGGCGTGGCTTACACATATTTTGGTGACTATAGCCAGTATTTTTGGCTGCCTTGTATGCCAGTAGCAATCGCGGTAATGATGATCGAGATCAAGACCGAAGATCTGCATCTGCCCGGCGCAAGGGCTGTGCTGACCTTGGTGCTGGCGGGGGCCATAACGCTTTGCTCGCTCAACAATGTCCGCCAGGAGAGCGAACACCCTGCATTGGCTCATGTCGGACTGGATAAGGTGGCTGACTGGCTGGTGGATAACGGCTATAAAGAGGGCTATGCAACGTTCTGGAACGGCAACTGCATGGTTGAGATGACCAGCGGCAAGCTCGACGTCTGGATGCCCGGTGACCTGAACAATGTCAACATTGAGGGTTGGCTGCAACCGGATTATCACCTGACCCGCTATCCGGAACATCCGTTTGTGCTGGTGGATACGGCGACAGACGGCCCGGCTGAAGAATGTGGCCTGATCAAAAACGGCCACGGTACAGAGGTATACAACGATGGCCGCTATGCGGTTTATGCGTTTGATTCGTCGGACGATCTGTGTGCTGCCGCTGAGATCACGAAAACGGAGCATGAAAACTAACTGAACTGATACCTGCATGTAAAAACCTGTCTGTCAGAACTCAATAAAAAGGAGAAACTTATGCGTTACTGCAAAAAATGTACGATGCCGGATACCCGGCCGGGAATCACTTTTGATGCCGAGGGCGTGTGCAGCGCCTGCCGCCATTACGAGAACCGCAAAAATGTGGATTGGGACGCCCGCTTTAAGGAGTTCGAGGCCTACTGCGACAAGTACCGCGGCATGAACGGCCCCGGCGGTTACGACTGCGCCGTCGCCGTTTCCGGCGGCAAGGACAGCCACTTCCAGGTCTGGATGCTGAAAGAGGTCATGCACATGAACCCCATCCTGTTCAGCGTCGAGGATAACTTCCCCATGACGCAGGCGGGCATCCACAACCTCAAGAACATCAGCGAGGAGTTCGGCTGCACGATCATCTCCTGCAAGCCCAATATCAAGGTGCAAAAGACGCTGATGCGCAAATTCTTTGAGAAGTACGGCAAGCCGACCTGGTACGTGGACCGCCTGATCTACACCTTCCCGCTGCACATGGCCGCCAAGTTCAACACCCCGATGCTCTGCTACGGCGAGAACGTCAGCTTTGAGTACGGCGGCAACGCCGATAAGGAGACCTACTCCGCCATGGGCCAGATCGAGAACGGTGTCGCCGTCGGTATGCCGATGGAGGAACTGCTGGGCGACGGCGTGACCGAGAAAGACCTCTCTCTGACGCTGGCTCCCAGCGCCGAGGAGCGCGCCAAGCTCGACCCGTTCTACATGAGCTACTTTGTGCCCTGGAACAGCTACAAGAACTACCAGATCGCCAAGGCCCACGGCTTCCACGACCTGACCCACGAGTGGGACCGCACCCACCACGCCGAGAACTTTGACCAGATCGACTCCCGCGCCTATCTGGTGCACAGCTGGCTCAAGTATCCCAAGTTCGGCCACGCCGCCGCCACCGACTACACGGCCCGCTACATCCGCTACGGCATGATGACCCGCGAGGAGGCTATCCCCATCATCAAGGAGCGCGACGGCAAGCTCGACCCGCTCTGCGTGCGTGACTTCTGCGAGTTCTGCGGCTACACCGAGACCGAGTTCTGGGCCATTCTGGACAAGTTCTACAACCGCGACCTGTTCGAGAAGAACGAGTACGGCGAGTGGCAGCTCAAGCACCCGATTTGGGAGGAGAACAAATAATGGTACGTCACGTTATTTTGTGGAAGCTGAAAGACATGCCCGAGGCCGAAAAGACCGCTGTTAAGGCGGGCATCAAGGCCGGGCTGGAAGGGCTGGCCGGGCAGATCCCGGGGCTGCTGGAAGTGCACGTTTACACCGATGCGCTGCCCAGCTCTGCCAATGCGGACCTGATGTTGGACACGACCTTTACCGATGAGGCGGCCCTGAAAGGCTATGCCGTCCACCCGGCCCATGTGGCTGTAGCCGATGGCAAAGTGCGTCCCTACACCGCGGTGCGCACCTGCCTGGATTTTACTGTGTAAGAGATAAAATTTGACCGTAGGGGCGGATTCCATATCCGCCCGTGGAGTGGGCAAAGCTCTGCGGGCGTATATAGAATACGCCCCTGCGGTGTATCGGAGGCAAATTATGCAAACAAAAACCATCCTGATCCGCGGCGGTCTGGTGCAGGACGCGGTACACCGCGAACCCTGCAAGGTCGATCTGCTGCTGGCGGGCGGCAAAATTGCCGCCATTGGCGAAAATCTGGACGCCACCGCTGACGCCGAGGTGTTCGACGCGGCGGGCCTGCAGGTATTTCCCGGGTTTGTGGACGCCCACACCCACATCGGCCTGGACGGCTACGGCATCGGGTACGAGGGCTGCGACTACAACGAGATGAACGACATCTGGACGCCGCAGCTGCGCGCCATCGACGGCATCAACCCGCGCGACCCCTCGCTGGCCGACGCGCGTAAGGCGGGTGTGACCTGCGTCTGCACCGGCCCGGGCAGCGCCAACGTGCTGGGCGGCACCTTTCTGGCGATGAAAACCGTCGGCGAGCGCGTGGACAACATGATCGTCCGCGACCCCGTCGCCATGAAGTGCGCCTTTGGCGAGAATCCCAAGCGCTGCTACCGTGACAAGTGCGACTCCACCCGCATGTCCACGGCGGCGTTCCTGCGCGGTGCACTGATGCAGGCGCGGGACTACGGCGCGCGCAAGCAGGCGGCCAACGGTGACGTGACCAAAATGCCCGCCTACAACCAGAAGCTCGAGGCCCTGCTGCCGGTGCTGGCGCGGGAGATCCCCTTAAAGGCCCACGCCCACCAGGCCAACGACATCTTTACGGCGCTGCGCATTGCGCGGGAGTTCGATCTGCGCCTGACGCTGGAGCATGTGACCGAGGGGCATCTCATTGCGGACGAGCTGGCAAAAGAAAAGGACGTGCCGATGGCTGTCGGCCCGAGCCTGACGTTTGCCAGCAAGTTTGAGCTGCAGAACAAATCCTGGAAAACCCCCGGCGTGCTGGCCAACGCGGGCTGCCACGTGTCCATCATCACCGATAACTCGGTCATTCCGCAGCAGTATCTGCCGCTCTGCGCAGGCATGGCGGTCAAGGCCGGCATGGACCCGTTCGACGCGCTGAAGGCCATCACCATCAACCCGGCGGAGCACATCGGCGTGGCCGACCGCGTCGGCTCGCTGGAGGTGGGCAAGGACGCGGACGTCGTCATCACGAACGGCTGCCCCTTCGAGGTCATGACCGAGGTGCGGGCAGTCTTTATCGACGGCGTGCAGGTTGCGGAATAACACCCCTTGCAAAATGATTTTCCTTGTGCTATAATATCCTTATACGGCAAAGGCGCCGTCTGATAGCATTGCTATCGGACGGCGCCTTTTCATTTTGATACAGAGCCGATTGGAGTGTAAAGAATATGGAAAAGATTCCCCGCCATGTGGACATTGATTACAGCAAATACGCCCCCGATATCCCGGAGGACCAGCTCGAAGCCTACTACGGCCTGCCCAAGCACGTACAGTTCTGCAAGGAATGCGTCATGAGCAACCAGAAGCCCAACTCCTGCTATGAGTTTGAGCACACGATCAAATCCATCAAGAAAACGATGGTCATTCAGGAGGACGGCGTCTGTGATGCCTGCCATGCCTGCCACAACAAAGGCAACGGCCATATCGACTGGGCCCTGCGCGAGAAGGAGCTGCGCGAGCTCTGCGACCAGTACCGCAAGAACGACGGCAGCTATGATTGCCTTGTGCCCGGCTCCGGCGGCAAGGACAGCTTTTACGCCGCGCACCTGCTGAAATACAAGTACGGTATGCACCCGCTGACCGTCACCTGGGCCCCGCACATCTACACGCCCTGGGGCTGGGAGAACATGCAGGCGTGGATCCACGCGGGCTTTGACAACTACCTGTGCACCCCCAACGGCATGACCCACCGCCTGCTGACCCGCCTGGCCACCGAGAACCTGTTCCATCCGTTCCAGCCGTTTATTTTAGGCCAAAAGCAGCTGGCCCCCAAGATGGCCGCAAAGTTCGGTATCCCGCTGGTGTTCTACGGCGAGAACGAGGCTGAGTTCGGCAACCCCATTGCCGACAACAACTCCGCTTTGCGTGACGAGCATTTCTTCGCCGTCAACGACTACGACCACATCTACCTGGGCGGCGTCAGCCTGCGCCAGCTGGAGGAGGACTACAAGGTGGACAAGGCGGATCTGGCAATCTACCTGCCCAGCGAGACCTCCAACCTGGAGAAAAACCATATCCAGGTGCGGTATTTGGGCTATTATGAGAAGTGGCATCCCCAGGGTGCCTACTACTACAGTGTTGAGCACGGCGGCTTCCGCCCCGCGCCGGAGCGCACCCAGGGCACCTACTCCAAGTACAACTCCATCGATGACAAGATCGATGACTTCTTCTATTACACCACCTACATCAAGTACGGCATCGGCCGCACCACCTACGATGCCGCCCAGGAGATCCGCAACGAGGAGATCACCCTGGACGAGGGCAAGGCGCTGTGCAAGAAGTTTGACGGCGAGTACCCGGACCGCTTTGAGAAGGAGATCTTCCAGTATTTGTCGCTGGACCGCCAGCATTTCCCCTGGGCCAGCCAGCTGTTTGAGCAGCCCAAGATGGACCGCGAATACTTTATGCACCTGGCCGACCGGTTCCGCTCGCCCCATTTGTGGAAGTGGGAGGACAACATGTGGAAGCTGCGCTACACCCCCTATGAGGGTGACAGCGAGGTACTGTGGGGCGACCCGCGCGGCACCCACCACGAGATTTGAGTTGAGGCAAACATTATGGGTAAAAAAATACGCCTGATCGCCCGATTGGATGTGAAGGACACCAACCTGGTCAAGGGTATCCAGCTGGAGGGGCTGCGAAAACTGGGCGACCCCAACCAGTTCGCCAAAGAATATTACGAGCAGGGCATCGATGAACTGCTCTACATCGACATCGTGGCCAGCCTTTACAACCGCAATAATTTGAGCGACATCGTGCGCAAAACCGTCGATGATGTGTACATCCCGGTCTGCGTGGGCGGCGGCCTGCGCAGCGTCGAGGACGTGCGCCACATTCTGGCCATGGGTGCGGATAAGGTCGCCATCAATACGGCAGCCATCAAACGGCCGGAGCTGATTACCGAGGTGGCCGAGGCATTTGGCAGCCAGTGCATGGTGCTGTCCATCCAGGCCAAGCGCAGCCGCACCTGGCCCGGCAAGTGGGAGGCTTACTACGACAACGGCCGCGCACACTCCGGCTACGATGTGGTGGAGTGGGCCAAGCGCGGCGAAGCGCTGGGCGCGGGCGAAATTTTGCTGATGAGCGTGGACAACGAGGGCTTGCAGCGAGGCATGGATCTGGAGCTGATCGAGGCTGTGACCAAGGCTGTCAACATACCGGTGATCTGCGGCGGCGGCGTGGGCTGCGGTGATGACATCGTGGACGGTGCCAACGCCGGGGCGGATGCCGTGGCCTGCGCGGCGGTGCTGCACTACAAAAAAGAGACGGTGGCGGAACTGAAAGAGGACATCCGCGCCGGGGGAGTGGAGGTGCGCCGCGTATGAAAAAGGTGACGATCATCGACTATGGCCTGTCGAACCTGTTGAGCGTGCAGCACGCCTTTGCCCATTTTGGCGCCGAAACCCTGGTGACCGGCAAGGCCGAGGATGTGCTGGCCGCCGATGCGCTGGTATTGCCCGGCGTGGGTGCGTTCAAGGACGGCATGGCCGGGCTGGAAAAGCTGGGGCTGATCGAGCCGATCCGTCAGAAAACCGCCGCCGGTACGCCGCTGCTGGGCATCTGCCTTGGCATGCAGATGCTGTTTGACGAATCCGAGGAATTCGGCCTGCACAAGGGCCTGGGGCTGATCCCGGGGCGGGTGGTGAAGATCCCGTCTACCGATGTGCAGGGGCGGCCACAGAAGGTGCCCCACATCAGTTGGAACCCGCTGAACCCGGCGGGCGGACGCACCGATTTTGCCGGCACCGTGCTGGCCGGGGTAACGCCCGGCGAGGAGTGCTATTTCATCCACAGCTACGAGGCGAAGCCCGCCGATGAGGCCGACCGTTTGGCCGACACCGTGTACGGTGGCCGGGCAGTTTGCGCCGCCGCAGCGCATGGCAGTGTTGTGGGATGCCAGTTTCACCCGGAAAAATCCGGCAAGGTGGGGCTGAAGATCATTGAGGAATATATGAAGCGCGCGGAAAAGTAAGAGAAAAGTATATAGAGGTACAGTGCAGGGAGAGGCTTCGGTCTCTCCCTTTTGCTTTGGTTGCTTTTTTGCCCCTGATACGGTATAATATATTCTGTATCAATATGTAAAAGGGGAATTGCGCATGTACAGGGATCTGCTGGTGGGGTCTACGGGCTTTGTGGGGGGCAACCTGCGGGCAAAACATACGTTTGCCGCGGTGTGCCATAGCAGCGATATTGCCGCCCAGTACGGCACACAGCCGGACCTTTGCGTCTATGCGGGCGTGCCGGCGGCCATGTTTTTGGCCAACGCTGACCCGGAAGCGGACATGGAAGTTATGCGCACTGCCCGGGAAAACCTGCGCAAAATTGCACCAAAATCCCTGGTGCTTATTTCCAGCATTGCCGTGTTTGCCGACAGCCGCGGCCGCTGTGAGGACGATGCCCCCGATACCGACGGCCTGCCTGCCTATGGCCGCAATCGCCTGCAGCTGGAACAGTGGGTGCGGGAGGATTTTAACGATGCCCTCATCGTGCGCCTGCCCGCCCTGTACGGCGCGGGCCTTAAGAAAAACTTCCTGTTCGACCTGCACACCATCACCCCGGCTATGCTGAAACCGGAGAAATATAACGAACTGGCGGAAAAATCGCCCCTTGTCAAAATCGGCTACACCCTGGCAGACAACGGCTTTTATAAGTTGAACGGCACCGCCGATAAAACAGCATTAAAAGATTTTTTCGCGGGCAATGATTTCAACGCTCTGGCGTTCACCGATTCCCGCAGCCGCTACCAGTTCTACAATCTGGGCCGCCTGTGGCAGGACATTGAGGCCGCCCGCGCCGCCGGGCTGACGATGCTGCACCTTTGCACACCGCCCATCTCGGCCGCCGAGGTCTACACAGCCGTGACCGGCAAAGCCGATTGGACCAATGAACTGCCCAAGTCCCCGTTCGACTACGACCTGCGCAGCCGTTATGCCGCCGTTTTGGGCGGCAGCGGGGACTACCTGTGCACCAAAGAAGAAGAACTTGACGATGTTACGCATTTCCTGCGTGAGTGGAGGGATTGAGGATGGCAAACTATCAGCTGGCGATCTCCAACATTGCCTGGCATAAAGAGGACGACGAGGCGGTCTACACCGCCATGCAGCAGGCTGGTTTTACCGGACTGGAGATCGCGCCGACCCGCATCTTCCCGGAGATGCCCTACGAAAACCTGACCAGCGCGCTGCTGTTTGGCGGGTATCTCAAAAACCAGTGGGGCTTCTCGGTGCCCAGCATGCAAAGCATCTGGTACGGCCAGACCGGCAACATTTTTAACCCGGCGGACGCCGAGCACTTGCTGGATTATACCGCCGAGGCATTCCAGTTTGCCCACAGCCTGAACTGCCCGTCGCTGGTGTTCGGCTGTCCCAAAAACCGCATGCGCGCCCTGGGTGACAGCGATGCCGCCGCCGAAGCCTTCTTTATGCAGGCGGGCAACCTGGCCGCGCGGTACGGCGTGCGCCTGGCCATCGAGGCTAATCCCCCGATGTATACCAACTACTTAAACGGCACCGCCGAGGCGTTCAGCCTTGTCAAGCGGCTGGATAACCCCGGCCTGGCCGTCAACCTGGACCTGTCCACCATGCTGGCCCAGGGTGAAAAGCTGCAGAATTTTGTGGATGACCTAAAGTACGTCAGCCATGTGCATATCAGCGAACCGGGCCTGGCCCCCATCCAGAAGCGCCCCGAGCATAAAGAGCTGGCCCTGCTGCTGGGCGCGGTGGGCTACCGGGGCTTTGTTTCGGTGGAGATGGCCCGCACCGACCTGGATACCGTAAAGCGGACGCTGGACTATGTGGCGGAGGTGTTCCAATGATCGAATATGAACGCAAGGCGTTGCAGGGCGTGCCTGATTACCGCGCCGCCGAGCTGCTGCCCAAGCGCAGTGAATACTGCCTTCTGATCCCCGTTATCAACGAGGGGGCGCGCATTTTGACCGAGCTGGGCCGCGCCCAGACCGCCGGGGTGGACACCCTGTGCGACATTGTCATCTGCGACGGCGGCTCCACCGACGGCAGCATGAAGCTGGACACCCTGCAGCTGTACGGCGTCAACACGCTGCTGACCAAGACCGGCCCCGGCAAGCAGGGGGCACAGCTGCGCATGGGCATCTACTTTGCCCTGAACCGCGGCTACAAGGGTGTGCTGACCATCGATGGCAATAACAAGGATTCCATCGAGGACGTGCATAAATTCATCGAGAAATTGCAGGCGGGCTATGACTTTGTGCAGGGCAGCCGCTTCATCCGCGGCGGCCACGCCGTCAACACCCCGCCGGTGCGCTACGCCGCCGTGCGGCTGGTGCATGCGCCGCTCATCAGCCTGGGGGCGCACCAGTGGTTCACCGATACCACCAACGCCTACCGCGCCTACAGCCGCGAGTACCTGACCCACCCCGACGTGCGCCCCCTGCGGGACGTGTTTATGGGGTACGAGCTGCTGGCGTATCTGAGCATCCGCGCCACGCAGTTGGGCATGAAGGCCTGCGAGGTCCCCGTGACCCGCGCCTACCCCGCCACCGGCAAGACCCCCACCAAGATCAGCGGCTTTAAAGGCAACAGTGACCTGATGCAGGTACTGCTGAAAGCCCTGGCAGGAAAATATAACCCGTGAAATAAAAACGGCAGAACGAAGGAAAACGCCATGACCTACGATAAAATCATCCTTGGCGCGGGCCTGTATGGGCTGTATGCGGCGCAAAAGTGCGGCGCGGCAGGGCAGCGGGTGCTGGTGCTGGAGCGTGACCCCGCGCCCTTTATGCGGGCAACCTACATCAACCAGGCGCGGGTGCATATGGGCTACCACTACCCCCGCAGCTACTCCACGGCCATCAAATCTGCCAATTATTTTGAGCGGTTCTGCCGGGATTATGGCTTTTGCCTGCATACCGAGTTTGACCAGGTCTACGCCACCAGCGCCCATTTTTCCTGGACGAATGCGGCCGAGTTCCGACAGTTCTGCCGCGCGGCGGGCATCCGCTGCGACGATGTGCCGCCGGAACGGTACTTTAACCACGGCCTGTGTGACGGCGCGTTTTTGACCACCGAATACACCTACGACGCCCAGGTGCTCAAGCGCTGGTTTTTGGAGCAGCTGGCCCGGCTGCCCAACGTGGAAGTGGCTTATAGCCACAAGCCCGACCGCATCGAGAAGGCGGGTAATGTTTGGCGCGTGACGGCGGGGGACATTACCGCCGAAGCGCCCTACCTGCTCAACGCTACCTACGCGGGCGTGAACGATGTGCACGCCATGCTGGGACTGCCGCCTTTCGGCATTAAGTACGAAAAGTGCGAGATCATTTTGTGCACTGTGGACGAAAGCCTGAAGAACACCGGCATCACCGTGATGGACGGGCCGTTCTTCAGCCTGATGCCCTTTGGCCAGACCGGTCTGCACAGCCTGACCAGCGTGACCTTTACCCCCCACGAGACCAGCTACGACAGCGTGGCGACCTTCCCCTGCCAGCAGGCGTGCGGCGGGGTGTGCAAGCCGGGCGACCTGTACAACTGCAACGAGTGCCCGGCCAAGCCCGCCAGTGCCTGGCCCTACATGAGCCAGCTGGCCCGCAAATATTTAAAAGAGGAATATGGCTTTGCCTACCACAGCAGCCTTTTCAGCATGAAACCGATCTTAAAGGCCAGCGAGGTGGACGACTCCCGCCCCACGGTGGTGCGTGTGATGTGTGACGAGCCGAAGCTGGTCAGCGTGCTGTCCGGCAAGATCAACACAGTCTATGATTTGGACGAGGTGCTGGAACTGTGAGTAGTATCAACAATAAGGAAAAAAACTTTATCTCCGCCGTGGTCTACCTGCATAACGACGGGGCCCGTGCGGTGGAGTTCTGCCGCGCCGTGGCGGCGGAGCTGGACAGCCACTTCGCCCAGTATGAACTGGTAGTGGTGGATGACGCCTGTACCGATGACACCGTGGAGCGCCTGCGCGCCTGGGGCAAAGACCAGGCCGCCCCGCTGACGATTTTGCATATGAGCCTGTACCACGGCCTGGAAAACGCCATGAACGCGGGCCTGGATGCCAGCATCGGCGACTATGTGTACGAGTTTGACTCCACCGAGCTGTGCTACCCGGCGGCCATGATCTTTGACGCATACCGCACAGCGCTGCAGGGCAGCGACATCGTTTCGGTCTGCCCTAAGGCGACCCGCAGCGGGCTGTTTTACCGCATTTTCAACGCGAATTCCCACAGCAATTACCAGCTGCGCACCGATGCGTTCCGGCTGGTCACCCGGCGGGCCATCAACCGTGTGCATGCCAGCAGCGCCCACCTGCCCTACCGCAAGGCGGCCTATGCGGCCTGCGGCTTAAAAATGACCGACCTGGAATTTGACGGCAAGGTGGGGGCCGGTACGCCCCACCGCTTCAACCTGGCCATCGACAGCCTGGCACTGTACACCGATGCCGGGTTCAAGGCCAGTGTGGGCATTACCCTGTTTATGCTGGCACTGGCATTGGCGGAACTGGTGTATACGTTGGTCATCTTCGCCACAGGCCACCCGGTGGCGGGCTGGACTACCACCATGTTTGTGATCACCGTGGGCTTTGCCGGGCTGTTTGCCGTGCTGGCCATCGTGGTCAAGTACCTCTCACTGCTGTTGGAATTGACGTTCAAACAGCAAAAATACCTTGTGGAAAGCATCGAGAAGCTGCAAAAGTAAATGGGAGCATCTATGCAGGCATTGCAGAAAAAACAGAAAACCTGGGTCCTGCTGTTGCTGGGGGCCTTGTTGGGGCTGGCGGCGTTTTTGTGTTTGTATGGCACCGCGCCGCTGGACCCCGCCAACGATGCCTGGATCTGGTACGGCTACGACGAGACCGACATCCACCAGCATTACGCCGGGTGGCTGGGGTTCCGCAACAGCAGCTGGCAGTTCCCGCTGGCCCAGGCCGATGCCCTGGCCTACCCGGCGGTGACGGGGGTAAACATCTCCTTTACCGATTCGCTGCCCTGGGTGTCGGTGCTGTTTAAGCTGCTGGCCCCGGTGCTGCCAGCGCAGTTCCAGTGGTTCGGGCTGTATGAGCTGGCCGCCTTTATTTTGCAGGGCATGGCCGCGGCGCTGGTGCTGGGGCTGTTCCTGTACGATCTGCTGCCGCTTGCGGCGGGCACGGCACTGTTTGCGTTTTCGCCCATCATGATCGAGCGGGCGTTCCGCCATGTGGCGCTTTCCTCCCATTACATTGTGCTGTTTGCGCTGTATGCCTACCTGCGCGGCCGGCGGGAGCAACGCTGCTTTATGCCGGTGTTCTGGCTGCTGGCGGCACTGGGCGTGGGCATTACGCCCTACTTTTTGCCGATGGCGGCCATCTTTGCGTTGCTGTTGGCGGTGGAAAACGCCCTGCACACCCGCAAACTGCTGGCCCCCTGCGGGCTGTTTTTGGGCACCTGCGCGGCCGGATATGCGGCGGGCGTGGTGCTGGGTTCGCTGAACAACGGCTACTCCGCCAGCCGGGAAAATTACGGCGTGTTCTCCTTCAATTTAAACGCGCTGTTCAACCCCAGCTCTGTGGGCGGGTACACCTGGTCCCGGATTCTGCCTGCCCGGCCGCAGCTGTACGGGCAGTATGACGGCTTCAATTATCTGGGCTTTGGCATGCTGGCATTGCTGGGCGTGCTGTGCGCGGCGGCAGTGGTGTTGGCTGTGCGCAGCAAGGCAGGCCGCGCCGCGCTGGCAGGGCTGCTGCGCCGCAATCTTGTACTTATTTTGGGCATGGCGTTTATGACGCTGTTCGCCATTACCAATGTCGTCTGCTTTGACGATGTGGAACTGCTGAATATCCCCCTGCCGGAGGGGCTGGTGAAACTCTGCGGCATCTTCCGCGCCAGCGGGCGGATGTTCTACCCTGTGTACTACGTGCTGATGACCGCCTGCATCGTGGGGCTGGCGCGGCTGCTGCGCCGTGTGGGCAAGGCTGCGCTGTATCCGGCGGTGCTGGTGCTGGTGACGGCTGTGCAGCTGTTTGACCTGAGTGCTATGATCGCTGAAAAGCACACCGCTATGGCAGAAACCGCCGCCAAGCCGCAGCCCTACCCGCAAGAGCTGGTGGACTGCCGCGATAACTACGGCACGCTGATACTGGCGGATGACATCATCCACGCCCGCAACGTCATCTGCGCGGCATGGCACCCCGGCATGGTCACCAACGGGTACGATGTGAACACCTACACCGGCGCGTGGAACGTGACCATCGACTGGACGGCCCAAACCAGCGCCGCCGTGGACAGCGGCACGCTGGACCCGGACACCCTGTATGTGACCGGCGACGCCGACCGCTTTGCCAGCTGGCAGGCACAGTACGGCGACAAGGCCGACTATATCACCTGGGATATTGCCGCCACCGGCATCTACGACCGGCGGGACGAATACTACTTTATGGCACCAAAACAATAACGAACCATCGAGGTAAAATGTATGAAGCATCCCCGCCTGCAACTAAACAAGCGCGCTTTCTGGTGCGGCGTGGCCGTGCTGGTTTTGCTGCGCTGCGGCCTGACCAGCTTCCAGCAGGCATATACCTGGGTGGGCGGCGCACCGTTGGATGACGAGCTGATGTTCCGCGCGGCGCAGGCCATCACGGCGGGGGAGTGGCTGGGGGCTTACGATTATCTGACCCTCTCCAAGGCCATGTTCTTCCCGGTATGGCTGGCGCTGCTGCATGCGCTGCACCTGCCGTATCTGGTCAGCGGGGCGGCGCTGTGGTGCGCAGCTTCGCTGCTGGCGGCCTTTGCCTTTGCGCCGCTGTGGCGTAACGCCGAGCCGGGCTGCGGCCGCGTGCTGACGCTGGGGCTGTTTGGGGCGCTGGCGTTTTTGCCCTCTGGTTGGGCGGCCTACACGCTGCGCGTTTACCGGGACAACATCTTCCCGGCACTGTGCCTCGTTTTCTTTGCGGGCGTGGCGGGCATGGCCCTGCGGGCCGTGTTTTACACTGCGAAACAAAAGCCGCTGTGGCCCTGGCTGCTGGCGGCGGGCGTGGGGCTGGCTTGTGCCTATCTCGACCGCGAGGACGCGGGGATGTTCCTGCTGCCCTTTGCCGGGGCGGCGACCGTCATCGTGCTGGTGGTGCTGGTTGGCAAGCGCCGGTGGCTCTGCTGCGCGGCGCAGGCTATCCCGTATGCCATGCTGGCGGCGGGGGTGCTGACCTTCTGCGGGCTGAATTACAGCCACTACGGCGTGTTTGCCCTGTCGGATTTTTCCGAAGGCTCCTTTGCTGCCGCCATGGGCGCGATGATGCGGGTGGATACCGACAGCGACGCGCCCTATTTGTCGGTGCCTGCCGACGCCCGCGCCAAAATTTACGAAGCCGTGCCCGAGCTGGAACCCCTGGCTTACTGGCTGGAGGAGGACGCCCAGATGGAGAATGACTTCCGCGACCCCGGCCTGAACGACTACCGCGCGGGCAGCTTCTATTGGGCCATCCGCCGCGCCGCCCAGTTTGAGGGCATCTACGACAGCGCCCAGACCGCCGATGCTTACTGGCAGAACGTGGCCGATAAGATCAACGCCGCCTGTGACGCGGGCACCCTGCCCAGCCGCACCGGCAAGCGGGCTGCCACCAGCCAGCCCATCAAGGCCGAGTACGTGGGCGCGACCCTGGCCGAGACCTGGAAGGGCTTTTGGCATGTGCTGGGCTTTAAGGATTGCCAGCCCTATGAAAACCTACGGTCCATCGGCACCACCGATGATATTGCCGCCTGGTCCGGCTACCTGCACTGCGGTTTCAACAATGCCGCCGTGGCAGGGGAGGACACCCCCTATTACAGCCCCTACCAGAAGGCTGTGTTTGCAGTGATGCAGGCATGGACCGCCGTGTACAGCGTGGTGCTGACGGTCTGCGTGCTGTGCGCGGTGCTGTTCCGGTTGATACATCTTTTTACGAATCTGCGCAAAAAACACACGGACGAAACGGTGGTGCCGTGGCTGCTGCTGTTCGGCATCTTCGGCATTGCACTGCTGCGCTGTGCTATGATCGCCTTTGTGGAGGTGTCCAGCTTCGGCATCGGCACCAGCACGATGTATCTGGCTACCGTGCACCCGCTGCTGGCGGCGTACGCGTTTACCGGGCTGTTTTTGTACGAACGGCCCATTGGGAAAAAGAGAAAGGACAACGCATGACGGATCTATTGGTCATCGGCGGCGGCGCCGCAGGCCTGATGACGGCGGGCGCGGCCTGCGCCAAGGGCCTGACAGTGACGGTGCTGGAGCACAACCCCAAAGGCCCGGGGCAGAAGCTGCTCATTACCGGCAAGGGCCGCTGCAACGTCACCAGCGACAGCGACGTGCGGGAGTTTTTGCCCTATGTGCGGCATAACGGGCGGTTCTTGTATTCCAGCCTGTACGCCTTCCCGCCGGCCTCGGCCATGCAGCTGTTTGAGGAACTGGGCGTGCCGCTGAAGACCGAGCGCGGCCGCCGGGTCTTTCCCCAAAGCGACCGCGCCGCCGATGTGCTGGCGGCCCTGCGGGACTATGCCCGGGATGCAGAATTTGTGCGCGGCAGCGCTAAAAAGCTGCTGCTGGAGGACGGCGTCTGCAAGGGCGCTGTCACCGACCGGGGCGAGACACTGCGGGCAGAGAACACCCTCATCGCCACCGGCGGCATCAGCTACCCGGCCACCGGCAGCGACGGCAGCGGCTACAAGCTGGCGCGGCAGGCGGGGCATACCATCGTGACACCGCAGCCTAGTTTGTGCAGCCTCATCAGCCCGGACCCGGCCTGCCGCCGCATGATGGGTCTGGCCCTGCGCAACGTGCGGCTGACCCTGCTGTGCGACGGCAAGGAGCTGTTCACCGAGCAGGGCGAAGCGCTGTTTACCCATTTTGGCCTGTCCGGGCCGCTGGTGCTCTCGGCCAGTACCTATATTGAGGATATAGCGAAGCACCGTTATATCTGCGAGTTTGACTTAAAGCCTGCGCTGGATGAAAAGACGCTGTACGACCGCCTGACCCGCGATTTTGCCGAGCAGGGCGCCCACAGCGTCCAGGGTGCGCTGGCCAAGCTGCTGCCCAACTCGATGCGGCCGGTGGCGGTGGAAAAGTGGGGCGTCGACCCCGCGACCCGCGCCGCGCAAATTACAAAGGAGCAGAAGCAGGCGCTGGTGCAGTTGTGCAAGCATTGGCAGGTGCCGGTCACGGCCCTGGGCGACAAGGAGCACGCCGTGGTCACCGCCGGCGGCGTGGACGTGAAGGAAGTGGACCCCAAGACCATGGCCAGCAAGCTGTGCAGTGGGCTGTACTTTGCCGGCGAGGTGCTGGACGTGGACGCCCGCACCGGCGGGTACAATTTGCAGATCGCCTGGTCCACCGCGCAGGCAGCGGTAAGGGCGATGTGAGGTGCGGGGCGTCGAGGACGCCGCCCCCTACAAATTGCCCTGAGGTGGATGTAGGGGCCGATGCAAGCATCGCCCCCTGCATAGGACGGTTGATAAAAAGATTTTATTTATAAAAGGTGATAAAAATGATCTCTGTAGCAATTGATGGGCCCTCCGGGGCGGGGAAATCCAGCCTGGCGAAACGGCTGGCGAAAGATCTCGGCTACGTCTATGTGGATACCGGCGCTATGTACCGTTCCATCGGCCTGTACGTCGTGCGTGCCGGGGTCGACCCCAAGGACGAAGCCGCTGTAACGGCGCTGCTGCCCCAAATCAAGCTGGCCATCCGCCTGGTGGACGGCGCCCAGCACATCTACCTTAACGGCGAGGATGTCAGCGACGCCATCCGCGCCGAGAACATCGGCATGGCGGCCTCCGCTGTGTCGGCCCATCCGCCGGTGCGCGCCTTTCTGCTGGACACCCAGCGCGGGCTGGCTGCGGACCAGAACATCCTAATGGATGGCCGGGACATCGGCACCGTGGTGCTGCCCAACGCTACCGTGAAAATTTTCCTCACCGCCAGCGCCGAGGCCCGCGCCGAGCGCCGCCGCAAGGAACTGGAAGAAAAAGGCCAGCCTGCCGACTTCGCCACCGTATTGGCCGATATCGAGCAGCGCGACTATCAGGACACCCACCGGGCCATCGCCCCGCTGAAGCAGGCCGACGATGCCATCCTGGTGGATACCAGCGACATCGGCTTTGACGAAAGCTTCGAGCTGCTCAAGCGCACGATTCTTGCACATATTTAAGGGGGACGCGCTATGCTGTTGTATTGGATCCTGCTGCCCATCGTCTGGGTGCTGGCGCACATCGTGTTCCGCATCCAGGTCATCGGCCGCGAAAACCTGAAAGCCGTCCGGGATGGCCGTGCCTACGTCATTGCGCCCAACCATATCGCCAACCTGGACCCTGTGCTCATCGCCATTACGATTTTTGACTGGAAGCGCCTGCGCATCCTGGCCAAAGAGGAACTGTTCAAAAATCCGTTGGCTGGGTGGTTCCTGCGCTGCATGGGCGCGGTGTCCATCGAGCGCGGCAAGGGCGACACCGTCACGCTGGAAAAAATTACGAACGAGTGCAAAAACGGCACCGGCGTCATGATCTTCCCCGAGGGCACCCGTACCAAGACCGGTAAATTGGGCATGATCAAGAGCGGCGCGTTCGTCATTGCTGCTGCAGCCGGGGCCGATATGCTGCCGGTGCGCATCATCTACGGCACCAAGGACGGGCGGCTGCATCTCTTCTGCAAGGTGCGCATCGTCTTTGGCGAGGCTATCCCCGCCGCTGACCTGCAGATCAAGGACCAGAGCCACAAGATCGCCGAACTGCGCCGCATGAAGAACCGCCTGAAGGACGAGCTGGAGGCCCTGCTGAAAGCCAACGCTTTTGACGTGCAGGCAGCCGAGACCGTTGAGGCCGACGACCCCGCCCCCAAGGCTGCCGAAAAGGCGAAGCCTGCCGGGGAGCCAAAGCCCGCCGCACAGCCCGCCGAGGCAGCACAGCCCGCCGAAAAGCCCGCACTGCCCGAAGCAGAAGAGGGAGAGACCCAGGGCGCATAACCTGAAAAACGAGGTATAACGATGAATATTATCCGTGCCAAGACCGCGGGGTTCTGCTTTGGCGTGGACCGCGCAGTCAAGCTGACCTATGACCTGCTGGCCGACGGCCACAAAGTGGCCACCCTCGGTCCGCTGATCCACAACCCCCAGGTGGTGGAGGATCTGGAGGCCAAAGGCGCCCTGACCTGCCCTGATGTGGCCAGCGTGCCCGATGGGTATGAGGTCATCATCCGCAGCCACGGCGTGCCCCAGACGGTCTACGACGAAATAAGCACACGCCGCCTGGCGTATCACGATGCTACCTGCCCGTTCGTAGCAAAAATCCATAAAATTGCTATGAGGGCAGACGAAAATCATGCACTTTTGTTGGTTGCGGGCGACGCCAGCCACCCTGAAGTGCAGGGAATTGTCGGCCACACAAAGGGAAAAGTGAAAGTTTTCGCCAATCTGGAAGAACTGGAGAAAACACTCCCGGAACTTTTGCAACAAAAATCTATCTATGTGGTGGCGCAGACGACTTTCCGTGTGGAAAGCTGGGAAAAGTGCAAGGAATTTTTAAAAAAACAGTGTACAAAAGCCGAAATTTTTGATACAATATGTAATGCAACGTGGGCGAGGCAACAGGAAGCGGAAGACCTCAGCCAAAAATGCGATCATATGGTCGTCATTGGTGGTCATCATTCTTCCAATACCCAAAAGCTTTTACAGGTCGCTGCACGGCATGCTGTAGCCATCAACGTCGAGACTGCTGATGAACTCGACCCGGCATGGCTGAAAGATGCTGTGACAGTGGGCGTAACGGCCGGGGCTTCAACGCCTTCGTCTATAATTGAGGAGGTACTTAACAGTATGAGTGAAGAGATCCGTGACGACATGAGCTTTGAGGAGATGCTCGCTGCATCCGAAGCAAAGCCCCTGTACGCAGGTAAAATCGTAAAAGCCAAGGTCATCAGCGTTTCCCCGACGGAGTGTGTCGTCGGTATCGATGGTTCCAAGCACACCGGTGTTGTCACCCTGCGCGAGATGAGCCATGACCCCAACGCTAAGATGGAAGACCTTGTTAAGGTAGACGACGATCTGGATCTGGTCGTTATCAAGACCAACGACCAGGAAGGCGTCGATACCCTTTCCCGCGTCCGTTTCGAGGCCCAGAAGGGTATGAAGGACGTTTCCGAGGCTGCTGAGAACGGCACCGTTATGGAAGGTGACGTTATGGAAGCCAACAAGGGCGGCGTTGTTGTCAACGTCAAGGGCGTTCGCGTCTTTGTTCCCCGCTCTCAGGCTACCATGCGCCGCGACGAGGATTACACCAAGCTGGTTGGCCAGCACGTTCAGCTGGTTATCACCGAGTGCGCTGGCCGCAAGATCGTCGGCTCCATCAACAAGGTCACTGCTGAGGCCAACAAGGCTAAGCGTGAGGAGTTCTGGGCTAACGTCGAGGTCGGCAAGCAGTACAAGGGCGTTGTTAAGAGCCTGACCTCTTACGGCGCTTTCGTGGATGTCGGCGGCGTTGACGGCCTGTGCCACATCAGCGAGCTGAGCTGGTCCAACATCAAGCATCCCTCTGAGGTTGTTAGTGTTGGCGACGAGATCGAAGTCTACGTCAAGAGCTACGATCCCGAGAACCAGAAGGTCTCCCTGGGCTACAAGAAGGAAGAGGACAACCCCTGGGTCAAGCTGGAGAATGAGGTTCCCGTCGGCACCGAGTTCACCGCTCCCGTTGTCTCCATCACCAAGTTCGGCGCTTTCGTCCGCATCATGCCGGGCATTGACGGTCTCGTTCATATCAGCGAGATCAGCAATGAGCGCGTGAACAAGGTCTCCGACGTGCTGAAGGTCGGTGACGAGGTCCGCGTTAAGCTGACTGCTGTCGACTTCGACCGCAAGCGCATCAGCCTGTCCATGAAGGCTTGCCTCGATGAGGCCGAGGATGCTGAATAATCTGTAAGCAACCGTTAAGGGGCCTGCCTGTAGTAACAGGCAGGCCCCTTTTTTAGTATTAGGCAATCACCCTCAACTGTAGAGGCGGATGCTTGCATCCGCCCGCGGGACCGCTTAGCGGGCAAAACGATGCCCGCGAGCCAGCGATGCTGGCTCGCTCGTGCGGTTCAATGCCCCACTGGGGCATTGATCGCTGCGCGACCCCGCAATGCAAGCATCGATCCCTACAAGCGAAAGGGCAAAACGGGAGCCGTCATGCAAAAAATCAAAGATCTTATCAACAAATATTACGAGGGCTTGGCCTACCTGTTCTTTGGCGGGCTGGCAACACTGCTGAACCTGGTGGTCTTTGCTGTATTCCAGGCGGCACTGGGCACGGCTTTTGCCACCGGTATCGGCAATATCCTGGATAACGTCATCTGCATCCTCTTTGCCTATTGGACGAACCGCACCTTTGTGTTCAAAAGCCAAAACACCGGTAAAGCGGCCTGGGCGGAGTTCGGGCAGTTTGTATCCTGCCGCATCGCCACTATGGTCATGGACCAGGTCATTATCTGGGCGGGCGTCAGCCTGCTGGGCCCCCACGTCGGCTTTGCTGTGGCCAATGCCAAGCTGTGGGCGATGGGCGTCAAGCTGTTCAGCCAGGTGATCGTGATTTTGTCCAACTACATTTTCAGCAAGGTGCTGATTTTTAAAAAGAAGTAAAATTTACACCCGAAGGAGCAGATCGTGCTTGTTTTTAAGGTGGCAAAATTTGCACTGCATCATCCGTTATTGACACACGAGGCAAAACGGTTGGTACATAAAAAGTTACGACCCAAAAAGGAGGCATCCCCTATGAAACAGAAAGTGCGCGGCCATGCGTTCCGTCTGGTTGGTTTGATCCTTGGCATCATTGGTGCTACCGTCAGCATTACGTCCATCGTCTTTGCAGCGCTGGGCCTGCACCAGGCCCGCCTGTGCAAACATTGCGATAAGGGGGAAAATTTCCGTTGAAGTACACGAAAGAAGAAATGCTCGGCAAGGTGGACCACACCCTGCTGAAACCCGAGGCCACCTGGCCCCAGATCCAGACCCTGTGCGATGAGGCCATCGCCAACCATTGCGCATCCGTCTGCATTAACACCTGCTATGTCGCCAAGGCGGCCGAGTACATGGCGGGCCGCGTGCCGGTCTGCTGCGTGGTCGGCTTCCCTCTGGGCGCTATGGACACCAAGAGCAAAGCTTTTGAAGCTAAGACTGCTGTGGAAAACGGCGCGTCCGAGGTGGACATGGTCATCAACATCGGCTGGCTGAAGAACAAACAGTACGATGACGTGCGCAATGATATTGCTGCCGTCAAGGCTGCCGTCGGTGACAAGGTGCTGAAGGTCATTATCGAGACCTGCCTGCTGACCGAGGAAGAAAAAATCAAGATGTGCGACATCGTGCCCGAGGCCGGTGCTGATTTCATCAAGACTTCCACCGGTTTCTCCACCGGCGGTGCAACCTTCCATGACATCGAGCTGTTCGCCGAGCATGTCAAGGGCCGCTGCAAGATCAAGGCCGCCGGCGGCATCTCCACCGTCGAGGACATCGAGAAGTTCCTCGACCTCGGCGCCGATCGCCTGGGCACCTCCCGCGCTGTCAAACTGCTGACCTCCGGTGAGGCGGGCAGCGGATACTAATTACGGGGGATTTGTTCCTTTCTTGAAAGAAAGGAACCGAAAGAACTTTTAATACAATAATAAAACACCCTTTGTCTGGCGGCATAGCTGGACAGGGGGTGTTTTGTTATAGCATACGCGCTGCATCTAGGGCATACAGTCCCCCAAAGGGGGAATTGCATATGCAGGCATCACCAATCGTACTTACGACTTTGGCCGGATTGTCAACAGGTTTGGGCGGCGCATTGGCCACGCTGGCAAAACCCAGCGAAACTATGCTTGCCGCCAGTGCAGGCTTCGCCGGGGGCGTAATGCTTACCGCGTCGCTGGCGGATCTGATGCCCGAAGCACTGGAATTTTACAGCGGCTATCTGCAGCCGCTTCCCTGTGGGGGAGCAATTGTAACGCTGTTGGCCTTGGGGATGCTCACCGCCGGTTTGCTGGGCCGCCTGCTGCCCGAGGAAACTGAACTGGCCGCAAAATACGGCCAGAACACCGCTCGCACCAAAGCTATGCGCACGGCATTGATAACCGGCACGGCCTTGTTGCTGCATAACTTCCCGGAGGGGGTGCTGACCCTCTTTGCCGGTACAGCTGACCCCGCCCTCGGCCTGCGCACAGCCCTGGCCATTGCCCTGCACAATATCCCCGAAGGTCTGGCCGTGGCGGTGCCCTTTGCCTATGCCACCAACAGCCGGGCTAAAGGCGCACTGGCGGCACTGGTCTCCGGTCTGGCCGAACCGGCGGGAGCCCTGGTGGCACTGTTTTTGTTCCGCAGCCTGTTCACACCCGGATTTTTGACCGGCACGATGGTGCTGGTGGCAGGCATTATGATCTGGGTCGCCCTGGCCCAACTGCTGCCCACGGCCTTCGTCCCGGCCCACCGCCTGCCCGGCATTTTAGGTGCCGCCGCCGGCTGCCTGCTCATGCTCCTGGGCATTGCGGCTTTGCCGTAAATGTGCTATACTATACTCTGTATTAATATCGGAAAGGGAGGGCGGCACAGATGAAACAGACAAAACAAAAACTGGCGCTGGCCCTGGTCTTTTCGGCCCTCCTCCTCGCCGGGTGCAGCAGCTACGGGGATGTGGAGACCCTGCTGCGGGCACCGCAGTTGTCGGGGGAGAGCAGCGCGCTGCAAAAGGCGCTGAACAGCTACCTGGGCGGCAGCGCTACCCTAAAATACCCGGCCAGCGGTGATTTCTTGTCGCCCTTTGCCTTTGGCGATTGGGACGGTGACGGTGAGGACGAAGCCGCTGTGCTGTATACTGCCGACACCACCGGCTCCAACGTCTGCCTGGCTGTGCTGGAACCCAGCGGCGAAGACAGCTGGCGGGTCAGCCGCACGGTGGAAGGCCTGTCCAGCGAAGTAGAAAACTTCAACACTGCCAACCTGAAAAACGCCGAGTCCCAACAGTTGGTCGTCGGCTACAGCAGCGCCCAGGGCGACAGCTATTGCGTGGTGTATCAATATGATGGGGCGAACATCACCACCGTCATCAGCCAGAGCTACACCCAACTGCTGCTGGCCGACCTGACCGGCAAGAAGGACACTACCGACCTGGTGCTGGCCCTGCCGGAAAATGAGATGGGCGGCGTGACCCTGCAATTGCTGACCAATGTGGACGGCGAGTTCCGCTCCATCCAGACATTGGCGCTGGGCGCAGGCAGCTACAACGGATGCGCGGCCCTGCACGCGGGCACTGGCCGGGATGATGCCGCCTACCTGGTGATGGATGCCTGGGCCGACGGCAACGCGATGGTATCGGACATTATCCTGTATGATGCCGAGTCCGGCTCGCTGCAGCCGTACCATCCGCCGGGCCTGAGCGACCCCCAGCGCAGCACGCTGCGCTACCACACCGAGCTGCTGAGCCGCGACATCGACGGCAACGGCACCGTGGACATCCCGGCGGAGATCGATGACGGCGGCGACCTGCAGACCCCGGTGGACAAGCGGCTGGTGTTTTTGCTGTGGAAGGACTATGCCAACAACAGCGGCGGCAACAGCCTGTTCGGCGTGTACGACAGCAAGGAAAACTTCTTTATGGCATTGCCGGAATCGATGCACGGCAGCATCATGATCCGGGGCAACCAGAGCAGCACCGGCTGGCTGATCTGCAACCGCGAGGGTACCGTTGTGTACTGTGAGATGCGCGTGGTGGACCTGGACGAGCCGGAAAGTATCGAGTACAAGCGCATCGCCACCATCGGCAGCCAGCAGCTGCAGGCCCGCATGGTGACAAGCTACTACGGTTTGAGCATGGACTATATCGAGAGTAATACCGTGCTGTTGGGCACGGCGTAAAGAAAGGATAGGCTATGAAACGAGTTCTGGTCGTAGAAGACGAAGCGAGCATCCGCGAAATGGTCGCCCTGAACCTGAAAATGGCCGGCTGGGAGGTCGTGGAGGCCCCCAGCGCTGAGCGCGCCCTGGAACTGATGCACCATGGCGAGGAGTGCGACGCCGCCCTGCTGGACATTATGCTGCCCGGAATGGACGGCTTGAGCCTATGCGAGACGATCCGCCGCGAGAACAACGAGATCGGCATCATTATCGTGTCGGCCAAAGGGCAGGAGAGCGATAAGATCCGCGGGCTGTCCATCGGTGCGGACGATTACATTACCAAGCCCTTCTCGGTGTCGGAGCTGGTGGCCCGGCTGGAAGCATTGACCCGCCGCATCAAGCGGGGCGGCGTGCCCGCCAAACCCGCCGAGGAGCAGGAGCAGCTCATCAGCGGACCCTTTGTGCTGGACGAAAAGAGCCGCATGCTGTACAAAAACGGCACGGCCATCGACCTGACCCAGGTGGAGTTCCAGATCATGGAGCTGTTCTTCCGCAACCCCGGCACAGCGCTGGTGCGGGAGAAGATCTTGGAAGGCGTATGGGGCAAGAATTATTTCGGCGATGTGAAGATCGTGGATGTGAACATCCGCCGCCTGCGCATGAAGATCGAGGACGAACCCAGCAGCCCCCAGCACATTTTAACTGTGTGGGGGTATGGATACCGGTGGAATGCGTAAGTGAGCGAAAGGCTCCCTCACAGAGGGAGCCTTAGAAGCGAGCGATAACATAGAACAGGAAAGGAGGAACCCTCAATGGCGGCAGCCGGCATTACCAAGCGGTGGGTGCGGGGCAGCCTGCTGATCACCGTGCTGGTGATCCTGGCGGCTGAAGTGATGTTCCTCTATACCGATTATCGGGAACTGTACGGCAGCGTGCAGCGGGCGGCGGAGAGCCGCTTTTCCACCATTGCGGGCCGCTTGCAGGCCACCGGCACGGCGGGCGACGCCAACGAGACCTCCGAGAGCCGCGGCCAGGCCCTGCGCCGCACCGTCGAGCAGTTCGACGAAAAGGACAAGTTTGAGTTTATGCTGCTGGACGCCCAGGGGGTTATCTTGGCCACCAGCAGCGGCACCATGACCCGCGACCTGACCGACGGCACCGACTTTCTGTCGGCGCAGACTTCCGCCAGCGGCAAAGGGCACGACATCTTCACCACGCCCCAGGGCGAACGGGTGATGGCTGTGACCGAGCTGGTGCCCTACGCGGCCGGCAATGTGGCGGCCATGCGCCTTGTCACCAGCCTGACGCTGGTGGACCGCCAGTGGTGGAACACCGTTACCGCCGCCACCGGCGTGGGTGCGCTGGTGCTGGTGTTCACGATTTGGAGCGGGCTGTTTTTTGTGCGCTCCATCGTGCGGCCGCTGGGGGAAATTGAAGCAACAGCGACAAAAATTGCAAAAGGCGATTTGCAGGTGCGCCTGCCGGACAACCGGTATAACGACGAGGTGGGCCGCCTGTGCAAGACCATCAACCAGATGGCCGAGGACCTGGCCGAGACCGAGCGGCTGAAGAATGAGTTCATCTCCTCGGTCAGCCATGAGCTGCGCACCCCGCTGACCTCTATCAAAGGCTGGGTCGAGACCATCGGCAACATCGACGACCCCACGGATAAGAACTACCAGCGCGGGCTTTCGGTCATCGGTACCGAGACTGACCGCCTGTACACGATGGTGGAAGAACTGCTGGATTTCTCCCGTTTGCAGAACGGCATCAAACTGAACTGCCAGGTGTTGGACCTGGTGGCCGAGGCCACCGACGCGGCCCTGTTTGTGGAGGCCCGCATCCGGCAGGAGGGGCTGCACTTCGTCTACGAGGAACCGCCCGACCCCTACCCGGTGTGGGCGGACCCGGCGCGGCTGCACCAGGTGTTCATCAACATCCTGGACAACGCCATCAAATACTCCGAGCCGGACGGAACCATCTTCCTCACGCTGACCCGGCGGGGGGATTCGGTCACGGCGGCGGTGCGCGACCAGGGACGCGGCATTGCGCCCGACGACCTGGAAAAGGTCAAACAGAAATTTTTCAAAGCCAAAAACTCGGTGCGGGGCTCCGGCATCGGCCTGGCGGTGGTGGATGAGATCATCACCGCGCTGGGTGGGCGCGTGGATATTGCCTCCACCCTGGGGCAGGGGACAACGGTCAGCATCACGCTGCCGGTCTACCACCCTGGGCAGGAACACCTGCACGAGAAAATATAATGCTATATCGCATAAAATGACCAAGGAGAAACTATGCCCAATGAATTTCGCACTTCCGTCGGCGGCCAGGCCTTGATGGAAGGCATCATGATGCGCGGCCCCGAGAAGATCTGCTGTGCCGTGCGCAAGCCGGATGGAACCATCGACCTGACCTACGATAAGGTCGTGACCCGCTGGTACAACAAAGTGCCGCTGCTGCGCGGCGTCTGCAACATGGCCGAGAACCTGTACAAAGGCTACAAGTACCTGATGCACGCCGCCGATGTGGCCATGGAGGGCGTCGAGGACGCCGAGCCGGAAAGCAAGCTGGACAAATGGCTGGACGAGCACACCGGCCCGGTGTTCCAGAACGTGCTGATGACCTGCGCTGCCTTTGCCGGTGTGGCGCTGGCACTGTTTTTGTTCACCTTTCTGCCCACCTTTTTGACCGGGCAGCTCATCCGCTTTATCCCGCTGGGCCGCTGGGGGCGCGTGATTTTAGAAGGTGCGCTGAAAATGGCCATCTTCCTTTTATATATGTTCCTGTGTACCCGCATGAAGGAACTGCACCGCGTGTTTGAGTACCACGGCGCCGAGCATAAGACCATCGCCTGCTACGAGGCGGGCCTGCCGCTGACCGTGGAGAACATCCGCAAGCAGAGCCGGTTCCATCCCCGCTGCGGCACCAGTTTTATGATCTTGGTCATTATCATCAGCATCTTTTTGTATGCGGTGCTGCCCTGGACCAGCACTGGTCTGCGCATCGTGTACAAGCTGTGCATGTTCCCGCTGCTGGTGGGTGTGTGCTATGAAATTCTAAAGTGGGCCGGCCGCTCCCACAGCGCGCTGTCCCGTATCGTATCCCAGCCGGGACTGTGGATGCAGAGGTTGACGACTTTTGAGCCGGACGACTCGATGATCGAAGTGGCTATTGCGGCAGTGACCCCGGTGCTGCCGGAAAAGAAAGAGGAGGCTCTCTGGTGAACGCTGCATATCAGAAAATCTGCGCCCGACTGATCATGGCCGGCGTACCCGATGCCCGCTTTGACGCGGCACAGCTTTACAAACTGGCGACCGGCCGTGACCATCGGCTGGATAAGACCGGCCCCACGGCGGCGGAACAGTCCCGGCTGCAGGTGCTGACCGAGCGCCGCGCAGGCCGTGAACCGCTGCAGTACATTTTGGGCGAGTGGGACTTTATGGACTTTACCCTCAAGGTCGGCCGCGGCGTGCTTTGCCCCCGTGCCGACAGCGAGGTCGTCTGCGAGACGGCCATCGAGCTGCTGCAGGACGAGATGAAGGACGTGGAAGCCCCGGTGGTCTATGACCTGTGCGCCGGTACCGGCTGCCTGGGCATCGGCATTGCCCGCGCCGTGCCCCGTGCCAAGGTCACCTGCCTGGAAAAGAGCCACGATGCCTGGCCCTACCTGACCGCCAACGTGGCAGCCATGGGCGGCAAAAACACCAAGGCTGAGCGCGGCGACGTGACGACCTACTACAGCATCATGGAAGAACCGGCCGACCTGATCATCTCCAACCCGCCGTACCTGACCGCCAAGGAGATGCGCAGCCTGATGCCCGAGACCGCCAAAGAGCCCGCCATGGCCCTGGACGGCGGCGCGGACGGCCTGGACTTTTACCGCCTGCTGCTGCGCCAGTATAAGGACGTAGTGCGCCCCGGCGGCTGGATGGTGCTGGAGATCGGCTACACCCAGGCCGAGGACGTGCTGGTGATGGGCCGCGCTGCCGGTTGGCAGGACGGTTTCTGCCGCCAGGATGCCGGCGGCAATGATCGGGTAGTTTTTTTCAGAAAACCGCTTGAAAATCCTGTTTAAGGTACTACTAAAACACAACAAACGGTTGTACTGCGCGTGAAAATCGTGTATAATAGGTGCATCTGGGAAATAATACCCCCGTACTACCTTGCAATTGTGTTTTTGAGATAAAAGGAGAGCAAAACCATGGCAGCAAAAAAAGATACGACACCCAAGACCCCCGGCCCGGCCTCTGACAAGAAGCAGGCGTTGGAAACGGCCCTGGCGCAGATCGAAAAACAGTTTGGCAAAGGCGCCGTGATGAAGCTGGGCGCCAACATCGCCATGCAGGTCGACGCCATCCCCACCGGCAGCCTGGGCCTGGACCTGGCCCTGGGCATCGGCGGTGTGCCCCGCGGCCGTATCATCGAGGTCTACGGCCCCGAATCCTCTGGTAAAACTACGCTGGCTCTGCACATCCTGGCCGAAGCCCAGAAGATGGGCGGCGAGGTCGCGTTCATCGACGTTGAGCATGCGCTGGACCCCGTGTACGCCGCCGCGCTGGGCGTAGACATTGACAGCCTGCTGGTCAGCCAGCCGGATACCGGTGAGCAGGCCATGGAAATCTGCGAAGCACTGGTGCGCTCCGGCGCTATCGATGCCATCATCGTGGACTCGGTCGCTGCCATGGTGCCCAAAGCCGAAATCGAGGGCGAGATGGGCGACAGCCATGTCGGCCTGCAGGCCCGCCTGATGAGCCAGGCTCTGCGTAAGCTGACCGGCGTTATCGGCAAGACGAACACCGTCTGCATCTTCATCAACCAGCTGCGTGAGAAGGTCGGCGTGGTCTACGGCAGCCCCGAGGTCACCACCGGCGGCCGCGCGCTGAAATACTACTCCAGTGTGCGTATCGATGTGCGCCGTATCGAGGGCTTGAAGGACTCCACCGGCGCCTTCATCGGCAACCGCACCCGCGCCAAGGTCGTGAAAAACAAGGTGGCCCCGCCGTTCCGCGAGGCTGAGTTTGACATCATGTTCGGCGAGGGCATCTCTAAAATCGGTGAGATTTTGGACCTGGGCGTTAAGCTGGGCGTTGTGCAGAAGAGCGGCGCCTGGTTCAACTACGGCGATGTCCGCCTGGGCCAGGGCCGCGATAATGCCAAGATCTTCCTGAAAGAGCACCCGGAGATCTCGGACGAGATCGAGAAGATCGTGCGTGCTAATGCGGACCGCCTGCTGGCCGCCGGTAAAAAGGGCACCGTGAAGCCGCTGGACCCCTCGGAAATCGTTAAGCCGGCCGCCGATGGGGAAGCCCCTGCCGCAGCCTCCGCCCCCGCTGCCAAGACCACCGGCAGTGAGGTAGACCTGGACATCATGGTTGATGAATAATGCCCCAGCTGACACAAATCAAGGAAACGAAAAAAGGCCGCATGGCGCTGTTTTTTGACGGCGAGTTTGCCTTCTCCCTCGATGCAGATACCTTTGCCAAGGCTGACCTGCACGAGGAAGATCTGCTGGAAGAATGGCAGATCGAGGACCTGCGCAAGCAGAGCGACACCCGCCGTGCGCTGGATAAGGCCATGGATTATCTCTCGCTGCGGGACCACGCGGCGGGGGAACTGTACCAGAAACTCTGCCGCAAGTTCGACGAGCACAGCGCCGCCTACGCTGTGGCGCGCGCCGGGGAACTGGGCCTTTTGAACGATGCCGATTTTGCCCGCCGCCGTGCCGCGGAGCTGCTGCGCAAGCGGAAATCCCGCCGCGAAATTTTGCTGGACCTGACGGCGAAGGGTATCGACCGCGATACCGCTGCCGAAGCCGTGGAAGCACTGTATGCCGAAGCCGATGACGGCGAAGACCCTGAACTGGCCAATGCCCGCGCCCTGGTGGAGCGGCACTATGCCGCCAAACTGGCCGCCGGCAAGCGGGACCAGGTAGCGGCCGCGCTGGCCCGCCGCGGGTTCAGCCACAGTGTCATCCGCGCCGCGCTGGCGGAGGATTGACAGCGTAAAAACATACTGTATATAAAGGAAGTTCTATGAAGATTGCGATCATCTCCCTCGGCTGCCCCAAAAACCAGGTGGACGCCGACGTTTTCTGCCACGCCCTCATCAAGGACGGCCACACCACCGTGGCGGACCCGGCCGAAGCAGACATCATCATCATCAACACCTGCGGCTTTATCGAGTCCGCCAAGGCCGAAGCCATCGAGAACATTCTGATGGCCTGCCAGTACAAGCAGCAGAACCCGGACCTGAAGGTCGTCGTCACCGGCTGCCTGGCCGAGCGCTACAAGCAGCAGATCGTGCAGGAGATCCCCGAGGTCGACGCCGTTGTCGGCATTGGCTCCAACGCCGCGCTGCCTGCCATCGTGCGCCGCCTTTGCGCTGCCGGTGCGGGCCAGACCGAGAGCTACGGCCCCAAGACCGATATGCAGTTGGGCGGTGCCCGTGTTATCTCCACCCCGCGCCACTATGCGTACTTAAAAATTGCCGAGGGCTGCAACAACCGCTGCCACTATTGCGCCATCCCGCTTATCCGCGGCCCGCTGCGCAGCCGTGAAATTAAGGATTGCGTGGCCGAGGCCCGCTGGCTGGCAGGGGAAGGCGTCAAGGAACTGATTCTGGTCGCCCAGGACCCCACCGCTTATGGCGAGGATTGGGGCAAGCCGGGCGCGGTTTGCCAGCTGCTGGACGAGCTGCAGGCCATCGACGGCATCCGCTGGATCCGCGTGCTGTATGCCTATCCTGAACGTATCACCGATGAATTTATCGCCGCGCTGGTCCGCAACACCAAGGTGGTGCCGTACCTGGACCTGCCCATCCAGCATTGCGACGACGCCGTGCTGAAGGCGATGAACCGCCGCGGCGGCCGAAAGGAAATTGAGGACGCCATCCACCGCCTGCGCAAGGCCATCCCCGGCATCACGCTGCGCACCACGCTGATCGCGGGCTTCCCCGGCGAAACCGAGGAGCAGTACGCCGAGCTGTGCGACTTTGTCAAGACGATGAAGTTTGACCGCTTGGGCTGCTTTGCCTACTCGGCCGAGGAAAACACCGTGGCCGCCAAGATGGACGGCCAACTGGACGAGGAGACCAAACAGCGCCGCGCGGACCATATCATGGAACTGCAGGCCGAAGTCAGCGCCGAGCGCGAAGGCGAAAAGGTCGGCCAAACGCTGGAATGTGTCTGCGACGGTATGGACGACGAGACCGACATGTATCTGCTGCGCTCCAAGGCCGATTGCCCGGAGATCGACGGCAACGTGCTGACCCCCGCTGATACCCCGCTGGAGACCGGCGCGTTCTATAACGTGACCATCACTGACTCTGACACTTACGACCTGTACGGCTATGTGGAAGAAAAGCTGGAGGACTAAGGTATGAATCTGCCCAATAAACTTACAATGATGCGTGTTGTTTTGGTACCGGTGTTTATGGTGTTTGCCGCACTGGCCAAGTATGGCACGGCGGATTTTAACGTGACCTTCTCGCTGGTAGCGGGCATTATCTTCACCGTGGCCAGCATCACCGATTTTCTGGACGGTTATATTGCCCGGAAAAACCATCTGGTCACCGATTTTGGCAAGTTCATGGACCCGCTGGCCGATAAGTGCCTGACCACCGCCGCCTTTATTTATATGGTGGTGGATGGTGTCTGCTCGCCCATTGTGCTGGCCGTGATCTTGTTCCGCGAGTTTGCGGTGGCAGGTGTGCGGATGATTGCCGCCGAGACCGGCACGGTGATTGCCGCCAATATGTGGGGCAAGGTCAAGACCGTGCTGCAGATGTTGACCATCATCTTCTATTACTTTGCCGCCGCGCTGGCCGGGCCTACCGATGTGGGCGTGGTCAGCCTGGTGACCGTGGTGCTGTGCTGGCTGTGCGGCGCGGCCACGCTGCTGTCCGGCTGCATCTACCTGTGGCAGAACCGCCAGCTGTTTATGCAGGCGAAGTAATACCTTTGCTGCTGCAGGGGCGGATGCTCGCATCGACCCCTACAATGGGGAGCGGCTGAATCCAACCATCAAGGAGCTATTGTTTTGCAAAAATCAACACTCCAAACAAAACTGCATAATTTTTACGGCAGGATGACCCGTGCAGAGCGGGCCGTCCTGCTTCTGTTGTGTATCTTTGCCGTTAAATTTGTGTGCAGCACCGTGGCGCACTTTGTGCCCGCGCTGCAGTGCATTGATATGCTGGGCAGCGGGCGGCACCCGGTGGATGTCTGGCTGCTGCTGCTCTCCTGCACGGCGGTGCTGGGCAGCTGGTGCCTTTACCGACGCGCGGCCAAAGCGCTGGATGCCCGGCTGACGAAGTTCGACGCCGTGGTGCTGGCCATCTGCATCGCGGCCAGCGCCGCCTTTTACCTGCACACCATGGTGGGGCGGCAAAGCCTGTACCTGTGGGACAATGCCACCTACTATAACCTGCAGATCCGGCTGGAATCCAACTTTGCAGACGGCGTATTTACCGGCGTAGGTTCGACGATCTATAAGACCTGGTTCAATGATTATGCGCCGCTGGTCATCAATTTGCTGGCCGAGCCGTTCTTCATGTTCACGCCGCGCACGGCCAACACCTTTGCGCTGCTGTGCGGGCTTTTGGTGCCCACGCTGGTCTATTACAGCGCATGGGTGCTGCTGGCGGTGCTGCGCCGCCAGTGCCGGCCTAAAGCGCCCCGCCAGTTTACCGCGCTGGGCCTGGCCATGACCACCCTGCTGCCGCTTCTGCACATTGCGCTGTACCGCGGCATGCCGGACCTGCTGGGTGTGGCCTTTGCGCTGATGCTGCTGGCACTGGGTATGGGGTATGATTTCTCAGCCCCTGCCCCGGCGCGGCTGGTGAGCATGGCTGCCTTTACCGGCCTGTTGATGCTGACCCGCCGCAGCTACATGTTTACCGTGGCAGCCTTTTTTGTACTGTACGGCGTGTGGGTGCTGGTACGGGCAGCATTGCAAAAGCAGGGGACAGCAGCCATTCGCTTTGTAAAATTTGCTGCTGCATCGCTGATTTGCGTGGGCGTGCCGCTGGTGCCCATGTTCTGGCGCATCGTAAAGGCCGACTACAGCGACCGCTACGCCACCTACCAGACCGGCGGCTTTTTGGCCGAGCTGGACCACCAGCGGGTCTACCTGGGGTATTTCATCGGGATTTTGTTTGTAATCGGGATTTTATACGCACTGTATAAAAAACAAACGAGATTTCTAACTGTATTATCGGCCGTTGGTTCGGTGCTCACCGTCTTTCTTGTGACCAAAGTGCAGAACATGGACGACCACCAATCGCTGGCGGTGGCGCCGTTTTACCTGCTGGGGCTGTACATGCTGGCTCTGCTGGCGGCGAACCTGCCCGGCAAATGGCTGCGCCGCGCCCTGGCCGCGCTGGTCAGCGTGGGGTGCGCTATCAACTTTGCGGGGTGCAGCCAGCTGATGCCTATCAAGCTGCCCGGCGCGTGGTACAGCGGCCTGTTCTTCACCATCGATAGCGAGCGCACCGATATGGCCCAGATCGCCGAGGTGAACGACTTCCTGCGGGAAAACTGCGAGGGGGACAACTCCGCCTACATGATCTGCCACGGACTGACCTACAGTGCCGATGTCTTCCGCGCGGCGGCCCTGCCGGACGAGAGCATCCGCTCCATTCTGGCTTACGGTGCGGTCAACCCGGGCAACGATGCCTTCCCGAAAGAACTGTTTACGGCACAGATCGTGCTGACCTGCACGCCCTTTGACCCCAGCAACCATACCGAGAAGATCAACAGCGCCTTTTTGGAGAACGTCGAGACCCTGCACTGCTTTGAGGTGGCGGCGGAATTTGACATGGGCAACGGCTACACCATCACGGCCTACCGCCGCGTAAAAGCCCCGGCAGTGGCCGAGCTGGATGCCTACCGCCGCTGGCTGGCCGAGGAGGACGAGCAGTTCCCCTACAATTTCAGCGCCGTGTGGGACCAGCTGGAAACAGAGCTTGCAAATAACGGATAATAAGTTACTTTTATAAAAGCAACTTAAGTCTTGCAACCGCCCGCTGCGGCGGCTATAATAGAAACCAAGGAAACCCTTTTGAGAGAGGAAAGTGTATCATGCAGATCTTTAACACCATGTCCCGCCAGAAAGAGGAATTTGTTCCGCAGACTCCCGGTGAATACCGTATCTACGTCTGCGGCCCTACGGTTTATAACTACATCCACATCGGCAATGCCCGCCCGATGATCGTGTTTGACACCCTGCGCCGCTATCTGGAATATTGCGGCAATAAGGTCTACTATGTTTCCAACATCACCGATATTGACGATAAGCTGATTAAAAAAGGCCAGGAAGAGGGCACCAGCATGCAGGAGGTGGCCCGCAAGTTTGAGGCCGAGTACATCAAGGACTCTGACGGTCTGAATGTCAAGGCGCCTACCGTGCGCCCCCGCGCTACCGAGCATATCGGTGAGATCATCCACATCGTCAAGGACCTGGTCGACTCCGGCCATGCTTACGTGGCCCGCAACGGCGACGTGTACTTCCGCGTGAAGTCTGACCCCGGCTACGGCAAGCTGAGCCACCTGAATCTGGATGACCTGGAGAGCGGTAACCGCGCCCTGCGCAGCCAGATGGATGACGATTTGAAGGAAGATCCCGCGGATTTCGCCGTCTGGAAGGCCGCCAAGCCCGGCGAGCCCTACTGGGAAAGCCCCTGGGGCCACGGCCGCCCCGGCTGGCACATTGAGTGCAGCGCCATGGCCCGCAAGCACCTGGGCAAGACCATCGACCTGCACGCCGGCGGTCAGGACCTGATCTTCCCCCACCACGAGAACGAGATCGCCCAGAGCGAGTGCGCCAACGGCTGCACCTTCAGCCGCTACTGGATGCACAACGGCTTCCTGAACATCAACAACGAAAAGATGTCCAAGAGCGCCAACAACTTCTTCACTGTGCGTGAAATTGCCGATAAGTACGGCTACGAGCCTATCCGCTACTTTATGCTGACGGCTGGTTACCGCATGCCGCTGAACTATACCGTCGACCTGATCGAGAGCTGCAAGAACAGTCTGGAGCGCATGTACACCTGCCGCGACAACCTGGACTTTGCCATTGAGCATGCCCACGGCACGGACACCGCCCTGGCCGCCAAGTGTGAGGAAGCCCGCACCAAGTTTAAGACCGCTATGGACGACGACCTGAACACCCCCGATGCGCTGGCCGCCATCTTTGACCTGGTCAAGGACATCAACACCCTGTCCGATGCCTCCGACAAGGCCACGCTGGAGACTGCCGCCAAGACCTTTGATGAGCTGACAGGCGTGCTGGGCCTGCTGTACAACCGCAAAAAGACCGACGCTATCCCCGCTGAGGTGACCGCCCTGGTGGAGGAGCGCGCCGCTGCCAAGAAGGCCAAGGACTGGGGCCGCGCCGATGCGATCCGCGCCCAGCTGACCGAGATGGGCTGGAGCGTGACCGACACTGCCCAGGGGCCGAAGATCGCCAAGCTGTAATTTGTAATTGATTTGCTGTTATGACGATTCAACGCCAAAAACAGAACAATAGCGCTCTCTGGCTGGTGCTGGGGGGCGCTTTTGTGCTGCGTATGATCCTGGCTGGGGTGACCGAGGGCTACCCCTACGATATGAGCTGCTTTGTGGCCTGGGGCGAAAAGCTGCTGGCCGACGGCCCCGCCGGTTTTTACAGCGGGGGCTATTTTGCCGACTACCCGCCCGGCTACCTGTTTGTGCTGGGTTTGGTGGCGCTGGTACGCCAAATTTTTGCCATACCCTACGAGGCCGGGATGACCTACGTGCTGCTGGCCGTGGTGCCCAGCCTGTGCGATTGCGCCGCCGCCGCGCTGGTGTGGCATATTGGCCGGGAAAAGCTGCCCGAAAGCCGCCTGCCGCTGCTGCTGGCCGCCTTTGTAGCCTTTGACCCGCTGCTGCTGTTTGACACAGCGGTGTGGAAGCAGATCGACGGGGCGTTTGCCCTGCCGCTGCTGCTATGCTTTTATCTGCTGGAAAAACGGCACTACCTGCCCGCGGCGGTGCTGTACGGCGTGGCGCTGGCCATCAAGCCCCAGGCGCTGCTGTTTGGGCCGGTGCTGGCCGTGTGTTTTTTGGCGGCCATCGTGCAGGAAGAAAACCGCTTCCGCGCGTTTTTGCGCTGCTTCGGCGGTGCGGCGCTGGCGCTGTTCCCACCGCTGGCGCTGGGCCTGCCTTACTTTGGCCTGACCAATTTGCTGCCGAAGCTGCTGGAAAAATATGCCGGTACAGCGGCAAGTTACCCCTACGCCACCATCAACGGTTTTAACTGGCTGGCGGCGCTGGGGGGCAACTGGGCGCCGCTGGACAACACCGTGCTGCTGGGCATCACCTGGAAACAGCTGGGTTTTTTCAACATTTTGCTGGTCACGCTGGGGCTGGTGTACCTGGCGGCGCACAGTGTGCGGGAGGGCCGCTTCTCGCCGCTGTTGCTTGCGGCCTATTACGGGCTGGGCATTTTTACGCTGGCCCACTGCATGCACGAGCGCTACATGGTGCCCGGCGTACTGCTGACCCTGCTGGCTGCCGCGCACTGGGATGATATCCGCCTCTACGCGGCAGGCTTTGGCATGTCGCTGACGGGGTTCTTGAATTTAAGCACCGTTTACAGCCTGACTGGCTCTGATGACGAATGGCTGACCAGCGCGACCAGCTCCAGTGTGGCGATTTTGGTCGGCCTGGCCGAGACTGTCTGTTTTGTGTTGCTGTTGTTTGCGGTGTGGGATATTGTGGTTCATGGCCACGCTCTGCCGCTGCCCGCCCGCAAGGCGGAGAACACGGCACCCCCCGCAATGCCGGCCCCCCAGCTCAGGTGGCAGCGAAAAGAGCTGCTGGCCATGCTGGCGCTGGCGGCGGCGACTGCTGTGATAAGCTTTACGTACCTGGGCAGCCTTACCGCGCCGCAGCGCCCGCTGGATGCCACCGACACGACCCTGACCGAATCCGTGACCCTGCAGGGGGACACGGCGGCGCTGTGGGTGTACCCGGGCATCTCCTACGGTGGGCGGATGACCGTGACCGACGCTGCAGGCACGACCGTTTATGAGAAAGAACTGGACTACGGCACCTGCTTCAGCTGGACATCGGTGGAATTGTACGCCGACGCGGGCAAAGTTTTCCACATTACGGTGGAAAACGCGCAGCTGTTTGAGCTGGCGTTCCGCGATGCGGACGGCGCGCTGGTGCCGGTAACGGGTGGTGGGGCCCTGTTTGATGAGCAGGACGCCGTACCCGAGGCCATCAGCCAGCTGAACAGTATGTATTTCGACGAAATCTACCATGGCCGCACGGGGTACGAGCAGCTGCACCGCCTGCCGGTGTACGAAACGACCCACCCGCCGCTGGGCAAGGATTTTATCATGCTGGGCATTGCGTTGTTTGGCATGACGGCCTTTGGCTGGCGCTTTGCGGGCACGCTGTTTGGTGTGCTGCTGGTGCCGCTGGCCTGGTGCTTTGTGCGCCGCCTGACCCGCCGCCCCTGGGCGGCCGCCATGGCAGGTGTGCTGCTGGCGCTGGACTTTATGCGCTTCTCCCAAAGCCGGTTGGCGACCATTGATATTTATGGCACCTTTTTCATCCTGCTGGGGGCCTACTTTATGCTGTGGTACTGCCAGCAGGTGCTGACGGTGGGCGTGAACGGCGCCGTTCTGCCCATGTTTTTGGGCGGGCTGGCCTTTGGCCTGGGCTGCGCATCCAAGTGGACCGGCATTTACGCCGGGGCCGGGCTGGCGGTGCTGTACCTGGGCGTGCTGTACGCCCGCTGGCGGCAGGGCAAGCCGGGCTTTGCCCAGGAGTTCCGCACCGCATTTTTGGGCGGTGTAGTGTTTTATGTGGTGATGCCGCTGTGCATTTACATTGCATCTTACCTGCCGTACTGGTGGCGCGACCACAGTTTTGGTCTGACCGATTGGTGGCGGTGCCAGGTCTCGATGTACAATTACCACTCCACGCTGGAGGCGACCCACCCGTTTGAGAGCCGCTGGTATACCTGGCTGCTGGGCCTGCGCCCGGTGTGGTATTACCGCAACGGATACCTGCCCGCAGGCCTGAAGGCCAGCATTGCGGGCATGGCCGGGCCGGTGATCTGGCTGGGCGGCCTGGCGGCGCTGTTGTGGCTGCTGTGGCGGCAGGTCTCGGGCCGGGGCACCCGCGCGGGGGCGGGGGTGCTGATCTTGTACGGCACGCAGCTGATCCCCTGGATGCTGGTGACCCGGTGTACCTTTCTGTACCATTATTTCCCCAGTTCGATGTTCTGTCTGGCGGCGCTTTCGCTGGTGCTGGCCACGGCGAAAGATCAGCGCCGGGCCAGGCGCCTGGGCGCTGCGCTGTGCGCAGCGGCACTGGTGCTGTTTGTGTGGTATTACCCGGCCCTCTCCGGCCTGCCCACCGCCGCCTGGCACGCCGACCTGCTGAATATTTTACCGAGCTTTGGATTTTATTGACGGGGGTTTTGTTCCTTTCTTGAATGAAAGGAACCGAAAGAACTTTTAATATAATAGAATAAAAATAACCTGTGTACGTGGGAAATAAGATCCGGTACACAGGTTATTTTATTTAAGGAGCAAGCGGGGCGTCGGGGACGCCGCCCCCTACAAATAGGTTTTGACTATTTATAAAATCACATGTATATGTGATTTTGATTAAAGGCAATACCGCATAATTCTAAGTGCCGATACGGCGAGCGAGGTGCGGCAGAT
>ERZ1034876.156-NODE-156-length-46487-cov-7.822278_pt1 | contig 46487 bp, 41 predicted proteins | sample MGYA00520698_ERZ1034876 | MGnify/ENA primary metagenome ERZ1034876 (study PRJEB33766, sample SAMN09781723) | gut metagenome | biome: gut microbiome | host: Homo sapiens | place: Madagascar | study: EMG produced TPA metagenomics assembly of the PRJNA485056 data set...
CACCAGCTAGGAATTTGGATTTTTTAGTATTCAATACGGTCTTCTCTCTTTCTTTACGGGAAGATCGCGATGGAAATATCGTACAAATATTGTACTTACTTCGCCGTGTCGGTCAACATTTCCCGATTTCCAGTGATATATCTTGCAGATACTTCCGGGCCATGTCCGGTGGTGGGTGGTGTGAAGATCCCGGCCTCGTACCCCAAGCAGGCTGATCCAACGGCGTGTGGGATTGCGACGCTTACTGTGCTTGCTGCCCGTGCGAACGTGGATCCCACGGATACGAGAATATACGCGGTGTTTGAGCCTTCAAGTGGCAAGGTGTTCCGCGTGAATGCGGATGATTTCTACGCCGGAGCGCCAAGCGCTCGCGTCTCGATGGGGCACTGGAAGAACGTACTGTGCGCGGTTGTGTCAACTGAGTAAACAGAGTGCGGGTTGTACTAAACAGAGTGCGGGTACGTGAGGCTGAAGTGGGGACAAACACGTATCCTCAAAGCAGGTGCCGTCTTCGTCGTTGTGAAATGTGCGATGTCGGTGGTGAAGAACACGTTGTGGGACACTGAGAGGCGACAATCGTGACGCATTTGCGAACAGATGACGTGGTGGACCTGACCTGCGACCTCATCGATATTCCGTCGGTCAGCGGCGATGAAAAGGCTATCGCGGATGCGATTGAAGAGGCGCTACGCGGCGCCTCGCATCTGGAAGTTCTGCGTGATGGAGATGCGATTGTGGCGCGGACGAACCTGGGGCGTTCTCAGCGAGTGATTATCGCCGGACACATTGACACGGTGCCGATTTCCGGGAATGTGCCACACGTTCGCGAAGAAACAGATGGGGTCGAGAGGGTACGAGGCCGGGGTTCTGTTGACATGCTCGGCGGTGTGGCCGGAGCCCTGTATGTTGCGCTGAAACTGAATGAACCGAAACATGACGTGACATGGGTTTTCTACGATCACGAGGAAGTTGCGGCTCCCCTGAATGGGCTGGGGCGCGTCTATCGCAATCATCCCGATTGGATTGATGGTCAGTTCGCGATCCTCGGCGAACCCACGAATACTCAGATTGAGGGTGGTTGCAATGGAACGGTTCGTGTGATTGCGACGGTCTCGGGTGTTGCCGCGCACTCGGCTAGGGCGTGGCGAGGCGATAATGCCATCCACAAGGTAGCGTCAATCATCGAAAAGATCGCCATGTTCGGCAATCCGGTGGTGAATGTTGACGGGTTGGACTTTAGAGAATCCCTGTCCGTCACCCGAATTGACGGTGGTATCGCAAACAACGTCATTCCCGATTCGGTGCATTTGACCGTGAATTATCGTTTTGCTCCATCAATGTCGCCAGCAGACGCGATCGCTCACATCGAGTCCTACTTTGATGGGGTCGATGCACTCTTCGAAATTGACGACGAATCAGAAGGTGCTCGCCCCGGTGCGGACTCTGTTTTAGCGCAGGAATTTATCGAAACAGCACGTCGAGTCATGGCACAGGAAGGCGAAGACCTCAGTGTGAGCGCGAAGGTTGGGTGGACCGATGTTGCTCGCTTTTCTGCTCTTGGGATCCCTGCGATCAATTGTGGTCCGGGTAATCCGCTTCACGCTCATACTCAAGATGAAGCAGTTCCGGTCTCCCAGCTCCGCAACTACGCGAAGATACTGATTGATTATATGGGGGCGGCCTCGTTGATCGGCGAAGAACGAAACTAGAATCGAAGGACGTGGTCGCCTACCGCCACTATTTCAAGGAGAAAATATGAGCGAAGCTGTACGTCACTCATACCAGCGTGGCCCGGTTGTCCTGCGCGGTAAAGCAATCCCGAAAGAAACATCGGACGCGAGGCTCTTGCAGGCGCAGGAGACCTCGGATTGGCTTCACGCAGATCCCTGGAGGGTATTGCGAATCCAAGCTGAGTTCGTTGAAGGCTTCGGTGCCCTCTCTGAAGTTGGGCCCGCGATCTCCCTCTTCGGTTCGGCTCGCACTCCGGAGAACGACCCCTACTGGACGGCCGCCTACGAAATCGGGCGCATGCTTGCCGAGCGCGGAATAGGTGTCATCACCGGTGGGGGTCCGGGTGCGATGGAGGCAGCGAATAAAGGCGCGTGGGATGCTGGTGGAACGTCTATTGGTCTTGGCATTGAACTGCCACACGAGCAGGCGCTCAATCCATGGATCACAGTGGGTATTAACTTCCGCTACTTCTTTGCGCGTAAGACGATGTTCGTGAAGTATTCGCAGGGCTTCATCGTCATGCCTGGCGGTTTTGGCACCATGGACGAATTATTCGAAGCAATGACCCTAGTCCAAACTCGCAAGGTTGGTTCCTTCCCGATTGTCCTGGTCGGTACCGAATACTGGTCAGGGCTGATCGCCTGGATCCGCGAAAAGATGATCGGAGAAGGAACCATTTCCCCCGAAGATATTGATCTTGTGAAGATTGTTGACGATCCTGCCGAAGCAGTTCGTATCGCCTGCGGAGGATGATGAGTCTCTTTCCTCGCGAACTTGTGGTGATTACAGGTAAAATAGGGACGTTACCGTAACGCGACCGCGTTCGCGGACAGTAGGAACAAGGAGCGGCACATGGCAGCCATGAAGCCAAGGACCGGCGACGGACCGTTGGAAGCCACCAAAGAGGGGCGCGGAATCATCATGCGAATCCCTAGCGAAGGTGGTGGCCGTCTCGTCATCGAACTGACTCCGGATGAAGCTTCGGCTCTTGCGGAAGCGCTCGCTCAGGCGGTTTGAGCAGATTTTTATACGGCGCGGGCGTGACCAGCATAAATGCTGGTTACGCCCGTTTTGTTTGTCGCTCAGCGCTTCACCGCAACCGCCAGTCCATCACCGACGGGCAACAGACAGGGCACGAAGTCTGGGGATTCTCGCAGGAAGCGGATCAGTTCGCGACACATCACGGTTTCAGCGTCGCGACGAGCCGGATCACACACTTGGTCGTTCCACATGGCGTGCACGAGCGCGACGGTGCCACCGGGGCGCAGGATGCGCACGGCGTGATCCAAATATTCGGGGGTTTGGGAGATGTCCGCATCCAGAACAACCAGGTCGTAGCCTCCGTCGGTCATGCGGGGCAGAACGTCGAGCGCACGACCAGAAATGGTGCGGATACGTTCGGAGCCGATTCCGGTGCGGTTGAACATGGCTCGGGCCTGCTTGTGGAACTCGACTTCGGAGTCGATGGTGGTGAGGACACCATCAGTGCTCATCCCGTCGAGGAGCCACAGGCTGGATACGCCAGCGCCGGTTCCGACCTCAAGGACCGCGCGTGCACCGGTCAGGGCTGCGAGCATACGCAGAGCCGCGCCGGTGCCGGGCGACACGGGGTTAGCGCCGAGTTCGTTTGCTGCGTCGCGGGCTTCAAGAAGAATCTCGTTTTCGGCGATGTAATCTTCGGCGTACACCCAAGATTGAGCCTTATCTGCCATCGAAGGGCCTTTCCATATAAAAGAATCAGTTGAAAGTGATGTCTAGGCATAGCCTAACGCCCTCACGCTTCGCGTGAGGGCGCCTAGTGGGGACAAAGTTACTTATTAAAGGACCCGCCGGGGCCTTGGATGCCCAAGGGATCGACGTTGAGCAACGATGCCGAAGTGATTGCCCACGCAGGGCAATCGTTCAGTTCTTGATGGGGGAGACCCCAAGCGGGCGACCCGCCAGGCCTCGTTCCGTCTTGCCCAGTGCTGTTGCCAGCGCGACGAGTTCACTCGCAGCCGGACCACCATCAAGGGAAACGGGGCGTCCGGCATCTCCGCCTTCACGCAGCGCGATGTCCAGTGGGACCTGTGCCAACAGCGGAACCTCGTAACCGAGCTGAGCCGTCAGGCGAGCGGAAACCGATGCGCCACCGCCGGAACCGAAGAGCTCCAACTGAGAGCCGTCGGGCTGAGGCAAGTAGGACATGTTTTCGACAACACCGATGACCTTCTGCTGGGTCTGCGATGCGATGGAACCTGCACGTTCTGCGACCTCGGCGGCAGCAACCTGCGGGGTCGTGACGACCAGGACCTCGGAATTCGGCAGTAGCTGCGCGATTGAGATGGCAACGTCGCCGGTGCCCGGAGGCATGTCAATGAGCAGAACATCCAGGTCCCCCCAGAAGACATCAGCCAAGAACTGCTGGAGTGCGCGGTGCAACATGGGACCGCGCCAGATGACGGGCTGGCCGTCGGGAACGAACATACCGATGGACATGACCTTGATACCGGAAGCGCCGACGGGCGGAATGATCATGCCGTCGATGACCTGCGGGTCGTGGTCGACGCCCAGCATACGCGGAATCGAGAAGCCGTAGATATCGGCATCCATGACGCCGACCTTCAGGCCTGCCTGCGTCATCGTGGCAGCAAGGTTCGCGGTCATGGAGGATTTGCCGACGCCACCCTTACCGGAGGTAACAGCGATAACACGGGTCAGCGAATTGGGCTGAGCAAACGGGATTTCGCGCTCGGGGCGACCGCCGTTCAGCTTCTCGCGCAGAGCTTTCTTCTGTTCGTCGGACATGACCCCCATGTCAACCTTGACGTTCTCAACACCCTCAATGGCGCCAACAGCTTTGATGACGTCAGCATTGATCGTGGTGCGCAGCGGGCAACCGGCGGTGGTCAGAAGAACCTCGACGGTGACGGTGGAGCCGTCAATGGTGACCTGCTCGGCGCTGGTCATGTTGAGGTCGATGATGGGACGGTGAATTTCGGGATCGATGACCGTTTCGAGCGCGGCCATCACCTGATCGATTGAGACAGACATGCTCTTATCCTACGTTGGCGTGCGCGTGGGGTCGTTTCCTAAGGCGACCGGTGCACGAAAGTGAGTGTCAAAGCGTGGGCAACCGCCATTTTCCCGCCCCCAAAGTCAGAAGCTCGTGGCGTGCGGATATGAGTAACGCGGGCGGTGAGTTATTCGAATTCCTCCCAATGTGTAAGGTCACGCTTACCTCAGCGGGCGGCCTCGTCCCCTCAAACGTGCGCGGAATCCGGCGAGGTGGATTCTTCGGTGGACTCATCAATGCTCGAAGCGGATTTCTGGGAGGAAAGCAGTTCGGCGTGCAATTCTTCGCGAATGTCCTCACGCAAGGATTCGACCAGATCGCGCAGCTCGGAACGCACGAAGTCGCGGGTGGCAACTTCCTGGACGGACAGGCGCAGGCTCGCAATTTCGCGGGTCAGATACTCGGTGTCAGCCAGATTGCGCTCGGCGCGCTGACGATCCTGCTGGGCCTGGACACGGTCGCGGTCATCCTGGCGGTTCTGCGCAAGAAGGATCAGAGGAGCGGAATACGACGCCTGGGTTGAGAAAGCAAGGTTGAGCAGGATGAACGGATAGGGATCCCACGCATAGTTCTGCGACACCTGGTACAGCACGATATTCGCCGTGATCCACGCGATCACGAAGATCGTCATGTACAAGATGAACTTCGGCGAGCCCATGAAACGAGCAGTCGCTTCGGCGAACTTGCCGAAACTATCACCCGATGACTTGCGACGCTTGAAGAAGCGGAATCCAGCTTCGCGGGGAGTATCTAGACGTTCAGCCATCAATGCTCCTTGCCATCATGCGGTCAGTGACCTCGTCATCGTAATCGCGCCAGTCTTCAGGCAGCAGTTCGTCCAACACGTCGTCAACGGAGACTGCGCCCAGAAGGTGCGCGTCTTCATCTACGACGGGAAGGACTGTCAGATTGTACGTTGCCAACAGTCGCGTGACAGTTGCGACGTGAGCCTGCGGGGAAACGGCCTCAATATCAGAGTCGAGGATCGTGCCCAGCAGAGTCTGCGGGGGCTCGCGCAGGGCACGCTGAATGTGGACCATACCCAAGTACGGGCCGGTCGGAGTCTCTTCCGGCGGGCGAGTAATGAACGCGACGGTCGCAAGGGACGCGGGAATATCTTCACGGCGCACAGAAGCAAGCATCTGCGCCACAGTTGCATCCGGGCCCAGCACAATTGGCTCGGTCGTCATCAGCGAACCTGCCGTCGACTCGGCGTAGGTGAGCAGTCGGCGAACGTCCTTAGCTTCCTCTGGCTCCATCAGGTTCAGCAGGTGCTGAGCCTGGGCTTCGGGAAGTTCGGAAACGAGGTCCGCTGCGTCGTCAGGCTGCATGACGTCCAGAACGTCTGCAGCTCGGGCTGCTTCAAGGCCGGACAGAATGGCAACTCGGTCATCGTCGCCGAGCTCTTCGAGGACGTCGGCTAGACGCGCGTCAGGCAGTTCCTTCGCGACAGCCATCTGGCGTTCGGCAGGCAGATCATGCAGGAAGTCCGCTAGGTCGGCGGCACGCATATCCTCGGTCTGCTGAATGAGAGTCGCCGCGGACTGTTCCACGTCGCGACTACGCAGGCCGGTCACCTCAGAAACCGAGACGTTCAACGTCTCGCCGGAACGAATGAACCCCAGTGCCGTCGTGCGCTGGCGCTGCACGTGAAGCTTCGAAATCACCCAATCCTTCGGGCGACGTCGCTCCATCGCAACATCAAGGATCTTCACATCGCCCGAACCATCGTTCAAGGCAACAACTCGGTCGAACAGCTGACCAAGCACCAGCGTCTCCATGGGACGCAGTGTGAATGAACGCATATTGAGCAGGCCTGTCGTAATAATCGACCCGGACTCAATGGACGTCACGCGTGTCATTGGCAAGAAAACACGCTTACGCGGACCGACCTCGACGACGAATCCGATGACGTTCGCGGCTGATCCATAGCGGAAAATCACGACGACATCGTGGATCTTTCCAACCTGATCCCCGATGGGGTCAAAGACGGAAGTACCTGCGAGTTTGCCAATGTATACGCGTCGCCCGGCTGTTCTGAGTTCCATAGGTGCGCTGTTCACAGGGACAGCCTATGCCCTCGGGTGGAATGATAGTGGGTAGCACGTAGTGAAAACTGTTCAGTTTGTGAGGAATAAAACCCATGGCGCAACGCTCGAATGACCTGAACTTTGGCATGCCGGTAATGCCGACAGGGACCGAGGTGGCCTCATACCATACCTACGCGGAAGCTCAGGGAGCGGTCGACTACCTGTCCGACCAGGAATTCGACGTCAAGTCGATTACGATCGTCGGCACCGACTTGCACCTTGTTGAGCGCGTGACCGGTCGGATGACGATGGGACGCGCGGCCCTGTCAGGCGCCTCTAGTGGTGCCCTGTGGGGTGCCTTCATGGGCTTGATGCTGTCCTTCGCAGCACCGAACGGATCGGCGTTCGTGTGGGTTGGCATTGGTATTCTGGGTGGCGCGCTCGCGGGCATCGTCATGTCGGGTCTGCTGTATGCGATGACGAGTGGGCGTAGGGATTTCACGTCCCAGTCACAGACTGTGGCGTCGCGATACGCGCTACTTGCGTCAGCGGATATCGATCGCGCGTTCCAGATGTTGCAGAAGACGCCGGGTAACCAGATGCGTCCGAAGCCGCGTCGAGTCTGCCCAGAATCCACCGGCCCGACCGAATACGGGTCGCGCCCGGACGAAAAGCCTCGTTTCGGTGTCCGCTTGAGTGATGGCTCTGCGTCTTACGCATCTTCCTCTTCGGGGAAGGAGGCCGATCCTGCTTCCTCAGACTCTCTTTCTTCCGAAGGATCGGAGCCTACTCGCGGTGAAGCCCATGCTGGCCAGCCCGCAGAAAAAGGCTGATTCCAACAACGCAGGCGATTCGAAGCCAGTGTATGGACGCCACCGGGCAGACGACTGAACAGCAAGGTGGGGAGCAGGCAGTGCCTGCTCCCCACCAGTGCGTCTGATCCGATTAGTCGAAACTATCGATCAGTCGAAGTAATACTCAGTTGCGCTGTTTACGCGAAGCGAACGAGTTCAGTCCCATCAGCGATGCTCCTGCAAGGAAAGTCGCAAGGGTTGCCGCCAAGGCGGTGTACGTGTCTGCGCCGGTACGTGCGAGCTTTCCGCTCTTGGATGCTTGAGCGGACGTAGCGTTTGCCTGCTGAGCGTTAGCTGCTCCGGATGGTTCTACCACGGTGGTGCCCGTGTCAGGCTTCTCGCCCTTTTCGTAGAAGACAACAAGGGTTGTGCCGGTATCAAGGTTTGCTGTAGTTGCAGTGAACACGACGCGTTGCTTCCCAGAAGAATCGCGCAGAACCTTTGCCAGCTGCAGGGAACCGTCGTCAGAGCCGTAGAGGAAATTCGTCGGCAGGTAGCCGGGGAAGTCCTTCACTAGCGGATCGGACAGCGGAATATTCACGTACTGACCGTCAACCACGGGAAGTGTTTCCGTGACCGGGTTCTGTGCTTCATCGGTGAAGTATTCCTTGAGAAGAGGCGAGACACCACCTTCAGTGGGGTGGGCGTACATGACCTTGACATTAAAGGCGCGCTTCGGGTCGAGCTTGACCTCATTCAGCCCCTTGAGTGCGGATTGCAGGGCATCAGTCAACTGTTGCACTTTCTGCTCGTCCATGTACTGCGGAGCCGTGAAAATTTCAGCTGCGGTTGCTTCGATAGCTGCGTGAAGGGCCTCGATCCCGTCCTTGTTGAACGTGTATCCGTCCTTCGGAGTCTTCGCCACTGCCTGGTCGTAGAGAGCCTTCAAAGCATCAAGATTCACTTGGGTGAATGGTTCGGTTTGAAGACCATCGATCGCGGCTCGCAATGCCTTTTCGCTCTCGTCAAATGCGCGGTGCGTGACAAGTGGTGAACCGTGGGCGGGAACCTTAATGCTGGTCAGATCTTTCAAGCTGACAAGCTGTTCTGCCTTTGCCAGAGCAGAGTTCAGTGCGTCGAAGGAATCCTTGGTGTAGCGAGTGCCGTTGGCTCCGTTCTGGTCAATCTTTTTCTGTGCTTCAGCAATTAAGGAATTCAGTCCGTCGCGCTCATAGGGGAGTGGGAGAAGTTCGGCGTAGGTTTCGTTGAGCTTTGTGCGCATTGCTTCGATCTCTTCGATCGACGGCGGATTCTCTGCCTTCTTGGCGTTCTCCACGAAAGCGCGTGCTTCGTCGTTGAGGCGCAGGTATGCATCTGCCGTTGCAGGGTCGAGCTTGATGCCGGCGTTCAGGGCTGCCTGGTATTCGTTCCAGTGCTCTGCAATTGCTCCTTCAAGGTAGCTGGTGTCGACTTCAGCGGTTTTTGCGGGCACCGGGATGTCGAAGCTCTTATCTTTCAAGACAAGCTTCACCTTGTCGCCTTTAACGGGGATTGACTGATCAAGCTGGAAGATCGTTTTGTCGTACTTATTGGGCTGAGGATCTTCCGGAGACACGAGCAGATTGATGGACACATACTCGTTGTACTTGACCTTGTTGCTGTCCGAACTCAGGTATGTCTTGTTGTCAAAGTCCTCAAGATCAAAATCTTGGAAGGTCAGTGGCATCTGTAGCTTCCCGTACAGAATTACTTGCTTCGACTTGTTCAACGGGTCAACAGAAAGCGTAGCAACGTAGACGTCAACTTTGCCCTCGTCCAACTCGACTACGGTCTTTTCGCCGTGGGTCTTGATCCACTCGAAATTGTGCTGGCCGCTGTCAGCGATGGCGGAACTGATTCCTGCCAAGCTGCAGAGGATGGAAACACACAACGTTGTAACAATCGTGCGAAGAGAAATGCGTCGTTTGTGCACTCTTCGAGACGAATGTGTCATCAGGTTCTCCTTTTATGTAATAGGTAAGGCGCACCTAACTTAACATAAGGACTTTGTTGCACAACAGTATCTTTCCTGTTCGCGCTGGAAGAACGCGTTGATATGACGCTGATATGAAAAGGCTGGTGGGGAACAGGCACTGCCTGCTCCCCACCAGCGTGAGTTGAAAACGGTCAGTCGAAACTGACGCGGCTCAGCTTTGCTGCGCCGCCGCGATCCATGCCTCGACGTCTTCAATGGTGCGCGGGATATTCTCGGAGATTCGCGTGACTGAGCCGTCTTCGTTCACGATCACGTCATCTTCGATGCGCACGCCGATGCCACGGAATTCTTCCGGAATCAGTTCGTCATCGGCACGGAAGTACAGGCCGGGTTCGATGGTGAAGGTCATGCCCGGTTCGAGCAGTGCTTCCTGGTACATCTCGCGACGCGCCTGAGCGCAGTCGTGAACGTCCAGACCCAAGTGGTGGCTGGTGCCGTGAGGCATCCAACGACGATGTTGCTGACCTTCAGTGGACAGGGACTCTTCAACGGTGACCGGAAGTAGACCCCACTCGCGCAGACGAGTGGCAATGACCTGCATTGCTGCGTCGTGAACATCCTTGAAGCGGGTGCCAGGTTCGTTTGCTCTGGCAAGCGCAGCCTCGCATGCGTCCAAAACAGCCTGGTAGACACGTGCCTGGACCTCGGTGAACTTTCCGTTGACCGGCAGTGTGCGGGTGATGTCGGCGGTGTAGAGGGAATCGACCTCAACGCCAGCGTCAACCAGAACCAGATCGCCCTCGTTCACCGGGCCATCGTTGTCGATCCAGTGCAGGGTGTTCGCGTGATTGCCCGATGCTGCGATCGTGTCGTAGCCAAGACCGTTGCCCTCTTCGCGAGCAACCGCACCAAAAGCGCCCTCGATGACGCGCTCGCCACGATGGTGACCGACGGCGCGGGGAAGAGCCTTCAAAATATCGGTAAAGCCCTGATAGGTGACATCGACCGCGCGCTGAAGCTCAGCGATTTCGAACGGGTCCTTGCGTAAGCGGATTTCCGACAGGCGCTCTTCAAGTTTCTCGTCTGCTTCGCGGGCGTCGTCTCCAGCCTTCAATCCAGCCTGAGTACGAACCTCGTTCACCATTGCTTCAATGTTCGCATCCACACCGCGCACGATGCGCAAGTTGATCAGCCCAGCGTCCTTCGACAGAGCGTCGCGGAGCGTATCGATGTGCTCGCAGCGGAGTCCGGTCTCGGCGCTGACTTCTTCCAAAGAGGGGCGGGCGCCCACCCAGAACTCTCCGTAGGTCGCGTCGGAGTAGAACTCCTGGGAAGAACGCGAAGCGCGCGGGCGGAAGTACAGAACCGGCTCGTGCGGGCCGTTTTCGCGCGGTTCAAGAACCAGCACAGAATCAGGTTCGCGCTCGCCACCGAGGCCCGAAAGGTGCGCGAACGCGGAGTATGCGCGGAAACGGTAATCACAGTCGTTACTGCGCACCTTGTACGTGCCCGCGGGGATCACCAAGCGCTCGCCCTTGAAAGGCTCGCCGGCTGCTTCGGCGCGCTTGGGCAGATAGTCGGCTGCTCCGCTGCGCTTCATTTCCGTTTGGATACGAGGCCCCCAGCCGGAGCCCATGAACGCGCGGAACGCGTCCGACGAGGGGCGACGGCTTCGTCCTTCCCCTCGCTGAGCCATCGATGCGGGTGCTTCTTCCGCCTTGTTTTCTTGCGTTGACTGAGTATTCGTCGTGTCGTTCATAGTCTCCATGATGGCACTTTCGGGCGAAGGTCGATACTCTCAGTTTTATGCTCCGAATTGATTCCCACACTCACACCGCGTATTCAGATGGCACCGATACGCCAACTGAACTGCTTTTCAAGGCTCGCGATGCTGGTCTTGACATGATCGGATTGACCGACCATGACACGTTTGCCGGGTGGGATGAAGCTGAGGCGAGCGTCAAAGAATCGCGCGTCGCGTTAATCCGAGGCGTTGAAATGTCATGCGCGGCCTCGGGAATCACGGTGCACCTGCTGGCATATCTGCCAGACCCCACGAACACCGGACTGCTTGATTGCTTCGAGAAAGCCCGAAATTCTCGCGAAACTCGCGCCCAGCGGATGGTTGAAAACCTCGCGGAAGACTACCCGATTACGTGGGATACGGTCCTCGAATTTGCTCCCGATGGTGGACCAATCGGTCGCCCTCACATCGCGGACGCTCTGGTCGCAGTCGGCGTTTTTGAAAACAGGTCGCAGGCTTTTGAAAAGATCCTGCATCCGTCCGGTCCTTACTTCGTTCACCACTGGGCACCGGATCCTGTCGAAGCGACAGAGCTTGTTGTGAAGGCTGGGGGAGTGCCTGTTCTGGCGCACCCGAAAGCGCGTGCGCGCCAGCGTTTGCTCCCCGAAGAAGTCATCTACGACATGAAGGATGCTGGGCTCTTCGGAATCGAACGCGATCACCGCGACCATCAGGCTGAGGATCGCGAGGTTGTCCAACGATTGGCCGACGATCTGGGGCTTGCGATCTTCGGCTCATCTGACTACCACGGTTTGGGAAAACCGAACCAATTGGGCGAGAATCTAACGGATCCTGAAGTAATTTCTCAGGTTGAAGACGCAGGAACAATGGAGGTAATTCGCCCGTGAACGCATCGTCGTTTTTTGATGTCACACTTTTTGCGACGACGTTTACGACCCTGATCGTCATTCTCGATCCCTTTGGCGCGATCCCCATCTTCCTCGGTTTAACCGGCCGCCTGAAGCCGCAGGCACAAAAGAAAGCTGCCAGCCAGGCAACGATTATTTCCTTCTGCATCATCTTGGCCTTCGCCGTTCTTGGCCAGCAGATTCTTCGTCTCCTACAAATTTCGATGGAGGCACTGAAACTTTCCGGCGGTGTCTTGCTGTTCCTTGTCGCAATGGAACTGTTGATGGGCAAAGACAGCGATGAGCCCGATACTGGCGACCCGAATGTCAACGTCGCCCTGGTTCCGCTGGGCACACCGCTTCTGGCAGGCCCCGGCGCGATTGTCGCCGTCATGGTGTCCGTCGCGCAGGCTCACGCCTCTCTGGCGGGGTGGATCGCCGTCGTGTCGGCGGTCGTTGTCGCCCACCTGATTATGTGGTTCGCCATGTACTTCTCGCTGGTCCTGTCGCGTTTGCTTGGCACCGGAGGCATCATGCTCCTGACGAAGATCATGGGTCTTCTCTTGGCCGCTATCGCGACCCAGCTGGTCATGGGTGGCATCTTCGACTTCATTGCTGAAGCGGCAATTTAAGGTCTTTTTCCTTGAATAAGGGGTTTGTCCCTTTTGGATCTGTCCGGGTGAAATTCGGTTGATTCTCACCGGTAACGGAAACGTTTCCGTAAAACGCGCTACACTAGCTCCCGTGGGGTGAAAAGTCCCACTGTGGCTCACCTTTCAAACGACCACTTTTGGCGAAATTGCCAGAAATAGTCGGTAATCTCGTAGCTAGGGTGTTTTCGCCAAAGCGGCAAACGAGCCACGACAACATTGAACACTGGGAGTACCTATGACTCAGAACCTTAGCCAGACGCTGGCAACGCAGGTCCGCGCGGTCTCTGGCCGTCCGATCGCAAAAGCCACCAAGATGGAGCTCTGGCAGGGCCTGTCAGCAGCAGTCGTTGATCAGATTGCCGACTCGTGGGATGCAACGACCGAAACCTACGCCAAGGGTCGTCAAGAGCATTACTTCTCCGCAGAGTTCCTCATGGGACGCGCTCTGCTGAACAACCTGTCCAACCTGGGCCTTGTTGACGAAGCGCGCGCCGCACTCGCCGAACACGGCGACGATCTCTCTGTCGTTCTCGAAGAAGAACCGGACGCGGCTCTCGGTAACGGTGGCCTCGGCCGTCTGGCGGCCTGCTTCCTTGATTCCTGTGCCACGCTCGACCTGCCGGTTGCCGGTTACGGCATCCTCTACCGCTACGGCCTGTTCAAGCAGTTGTTCGACAACGGCTTCCAGACCGAACACCCGGACCCCTGGATGGAAGAGGGCTACCCCTTCGTCATCCGTCGTGAAGAAGCCCAGCGCATCGTTTCCTACGCTGACCTGACCGTCCGCGCAGTGCCCTACGACATGCCGATCACCGGCTACGGCACAAAGAACGTCAACACTCTGCGCCTCTGGCGCGCAGAGCCTGTCGAGGAATTCGACTACGACGCCTTCAACTCGCAGCGCTTCACCGACGCCATCGTCGACCGTGAACGCACCAACGACATCTCGCGCGTCCTCTACCCGAACGACACCACGTTCGAAGGCAAGGTCCTGCGCGTTCGTCAACAGTACTTCTTCTGCTCCGCATCCCTGCAGGCCATCGTCGACAACTACGTCGAACACCACGGCAAGGACCTGAAAGACTTCGCGAAGTACAACGCGATCCAGTTGAATGACACCCACCCGGTTCTGGCTATTCCGGAACTCATGCGCCTGCTCATGGACGAGCACGAGCTCGGCTGGGAAGACGCCTGGGCAATCATCGCCAAGACCTTCGCATACACGAACCACACGGTTCTGGCCGAAGCCCTCGAAACCTGGGAAATGACAATCTTCGACCGTCTGTTCCCGCGCATTGCCGAAATCGTCCGCGAAATCGACCGTCGCTTCCGCGTCGAGATGGCAGAACGTGGCCTGGAACAGTCGACCATCGACTACATGGCACCGGTTTCTGGCAACACGGTTCGCATGGCATGGATCGCTTGCTACGCCGCCTACTCGATCAACGGTGTTGCAGCCCTGCACACCGAGATCATCAAGCGTGAAACCCTCAAGGAATGGCACGACATCTGGCCCGAGCGCTTCAACAACAAGACGAACGGTGTTACCCCGCGTCGTTGGCTGAAGCAGTGCAATCCTCGCCTTGCATCTCTTCTCGATCGCGTCACCGGCTCTGACGAATGGGTCATGGACCTCTCCGTCCTGTCTCGCTACGTTGACTCCGCTTCCGAGGATGTTCTGGACGAACTCACCTCGATCAAGCACGCCAACAAGGTTGACTTCGCGGCGTGGGTCAAGGAACGTGAAGGCGTTGACATCGATCCCGACGCCATCTTCGATGTTCAGATTAAGCGCCTGCACGAATATAAGCGCCAGCTGTTGAATGCTCTGTATATCCTTGACCTGTACTTCCGCATCAAGGATGATCCGACGCTGGACGTCCCGAAGCGCGTCTTCGTCTTCGGTGCAAAAGCGGCCCCCGGCTACATCCGCGCAAAGGGCGTTATCAAGCTCATCAACACGATCGCTGACCTGGTCAACAACGACGAGGACATCAACGGTCGCATCAAGGTTGTCTTCATCCACAACTACAACGTGTCTCCTGCTGAGCACATTATCCCGGCAGCCGACATCTCCGAGCAGATCTCCACTGCGGGTAAGGAAGCGTCGGGCACGTCGAACATGAAGTTCATGATGAACGGTGCCCTGACCCTCGGCACCCTCGATGGCGCAAACGTTGAGATTCTCGATGCTGTCGGTGACGAGAATGCCTACATCTTCGGCGCCACCGAAGACGAACTTCCCGAGCTGCGTCAGAACTACGATCCGCGCTGGCACTACGAGAACGTCCCCGGTCTCAAGCGAGTCCTCGACGCTCTGACCGACGGCACCTTGGATGACCGCGGTTCCGGTTGGTTCCACGATCTGCGCTGGTCGCTTCTCGAATCCGGCTACGAGCCCGCCGACGTCTACTACGTCCTCGGCGACTTCGCGGCTTACCGTGATGCGAAGGATCGCATGGCCGCCGACTACCTCGATACACGCGGTTGGGCGCGTAAGGTGTGGGTCAACATCGCTCAGTCCGGTCGCTTCTCGTCTGACCGTACGATCGCCGACTACGCGAAGGAAGTCTGGAAGCTCGATGCAACGCCGATCGACTGATCTGGCGACGCGCTAGTTTCGCTAGCTTCTCGCTGGCTTTGTGTTGGCTTTGCGTTGGCGCTCTGCTGGCTCTGACTGCGGGGGCAGGTCCGAAAGGGCTTGTCCCCGCAGTTTTCTGTGTGCGCAGTCGGGTTTGTGTGGCGGACGAGGTGCATGCTGGCGTGTGTGCCTCTGCGTGGGGTGTTTGGGGGGCAGGTTGTGTCATGTGAGGCTCTTGCTGTCGAGGCGGATTTCCTCGCCTCGTATGACGTTGTCGGTCGTGTACGAGGCTCACGCCGTCGGTTTTTCGTGTGAGGCGATATTTTCGCGCTGTCTGTGCTGGTTCCCGGTTTCGTTGCCTCGTGTAACCGGACGAGTAGACCACCCATCCTCCGCTTCTGTATTAAGTGCTTGACACAGTACCTCGCGGAGTGTCATAGTATTACTGTGTTAATACAGCGATACAGGAAGGGGGAGGTGTGAGTATCGACGATTCTCGACCAATCTGGGTCCAGCTAGTTGAAACGTTCCGGATCAATATCGTGTCCGGAGCTTGGCCACTGTCCTCGAAGATTCCTAGTGTCCGCGAACTCGCACTGCAAGCGGGAGTCAATCCGAACACGATCCAGCGCGCCCTCGGTGAATTGGATCGTCAGGGATTGACCGAAGCTGAACGTGCGCAGGGGCGTTTCGTCACCGCGGACCAACACGTGATCGATGTGACCAGGGCAGAGCTCGCCCTCGATGCAACTCGCGATCACATCACTACTGTCATGCAACTCGGGCTGAGCCTCGATCGGGCGCAGGAGTTGCTTGCTGAACAGTGGACCGACATCGAACGCACAACACGCGAAGGTGATGCGCAATGACATCAACACATGCAGTTGTTCAGGTGGAAAACTTGACGAAAACCTATGCGGGTGGCGCGGCTGCCCTGCAAGGTGTGAATTTTGAGCTCAAGCCGGGCACAATCACCGGCTTGGTTGGCGAAAACGGTTGTGGTAAGACGACGCTACTGAAGATCATGGCGGGCGTTCTTTCCGATTGGGACGGGACTGTCCTGATCGAAGGTGAGAAGCCAGGAGCCACCACGAAGGCGCAAGTCGCATTCCTTCCCGCTTCGGATTTCTTGGATCCGATGTGGGATGCGAATAAAGCGATTGACGTGTACTCGCATTTCTATTCGGATTTCTCGGCCAAGAAGGCGCGTGAAGGAATCGACTACTTCGGATTGCAAATGGATCAGCAACTGAAGTCCATGTCGAAAGGCATGGGGGAGAAACTACAGATTGCTCTGCTGATGGCACGCAGTGCTGAGCTGTACCTGTTGGACGAGCCTCTGTCGGGCGTGGATCCAGCAGTGCGTGACACGATCATGCAGGGGATTCTGCGCGACTTTAACCCGGATTCGGCGATGCTGATTTCCACTCATTTGATTGCTGACGTGGAGCAGATTCTGGATGACGTCATCATGATGCGGGCGGGTACTGTGCTTGTTCACGCGAATGTGGACGATCTGCGAGCCGACTATGGCCTGTCGCTGGAGGGTATTTTCAAGAAGGAGTACCGCTGATGTTTGGTACGTTGTTTGGGTATGAATTGCGTGAGAACGCGAAGGCGGTTGTGCAAACGTTAGGCATCTTGCAGGTCATGTGCCTTGTTGCCTTCGTGGCGGTCGCTGTTGATTTCCCCGTGTTTTCAGGCTTTTCTAGTAGCTTTGCTCTGCTTGTGGCTCCGATGATGCCACTTGCTGTTCTATTGGTTCTGGCTCAGGCGTATTGGAAGAGTATGCACGGTCAGATGGCGTACTTTACGCATTTGCTACCGGTTCGTGGCCGGGATCTTTTCTGGTCGAAAGTGCTGGTTGCCTTGGTGTATGCGTTAGTAGCGATCGTGTTGACCCTGGTGAATTGGGGTGTGCTGGCTCTACTGAAGGCTCACAAGGCGGGGCTGAGCGTGCAGGAGTTCTGGCATCGCACCGCTGTCTGGGGTCTTCCGAGCTGGATTGTCTGCTTCGCTGTGGTGGCTGTTGTGGTGCAGTTGGTGACGATTGTTCTTGAGGTTGCTGGTGTAATGAGCTTGAGTGCTCGCGAACGTTGGCAGAAGCATGGCTTTGGAGCTGCGGTAGTGGGTTTCGTGATCCTCTATCTGGCGAATCAGGTGGTGACCTTTGCTGCGATGGCGTTCTTCCCACTGAAGATGGATGTCAACACGGGCGAGTTACGTTTCGGCTTTTGGGTCACGGACCTAGTGAATGCGCTGTTGACTGATACGGATCCGCAGTTTGTCGGCATTGGTGCGCCCGTAGGGGTGGTCCTGCTGGCAATCGGTGTCGCATGGTGGAGTGTGCGTTCGATCGAGCGCCACACGTCGGTGCGTTAGTTCCACCTTCCGGCTGTCGGGCTTTGTCACACTTCGACGAGGTTCCGCACAGACCATGGGGTAGGACGCAAATGCGACCTATCCCCCAAGGTGTATTGCGTTGAATTGTGCTTCCGGCTCTCATGGTGTTTTCCTGAACTGAAATTATTATTTGGGGAATCAGTTACCAGAACTCTTGATATTCTTTCGCACTCGAGCTTCCCAATGGGAGCGTTTTACACAACACAATGCTCAAGAAAGATGAGAGGCAAGAATGAATGCCCTACTCGGCGGCGCTGCCACCCTTGTCCTTACGGCGGCGCACACGCTGACGCCGAGCCTTCGGCGCTGAGCCCTCAGTGCGCGGAGCCTGCGTGTGGTTGCCACGACCGCGCCCCTTCGTGCCACGGTCAGAACGACCCTGCTGGCCCGCATGGAACTCGCGATCCCCGTCCTTTGAACGGCGATTACGTTCCGGTGAGTGCGAGCGCCCCTTCGAACCGGATCCGCCCTTGCTACCTCCGCGCCTCAAACCGGAGCGAGCACCCGAACGGCCTAAGCGGCCTCGTGAACCGTGATTGCCACGCGATGAAGAACCGCCCAAGTCCTCTAGGACCTCGGCGTTCAAACCCGCAAGCTTACGTTGCGCGCGTGGCAGGCGACCCGTGGTGTTCGGCGCAATATCAAGGTCGGTGAACAGGTGGCCAGAGGTGTGGTAGGTCTCCAGCGGTTCCGGAACACCCAAGCCCAGCGCCTTCGAAATCAGTGACCAACGCGGCGTATCATCCCAGTCCACGAACGTGACCGCGACGCCCGAATGTCCCGCGCGACCGGTACGGCCAATACGGTGGATATAAATCTTTTCGTCTTCGGGGCACTGGTAGTTAATGACGTGGGTGACGTCGTCAACGTCGATGCCTCGTGCAGCAACGTCGGTGGCAACCAGCACGTCCACCTTGCCATTACGGAAAGCGCGCAGAGCCTGCTCACGAGCACCCTGACCCAAATCGCCGTGCAACGAACCAACTGCGAAACCGCGCTCCGTCAGGTCCTCGCCAAGGCGGGCAGCAGTGCGCTTCGTGCGGCAGAAAATGATCGAACGGCCACGGCCCTCAGACTGGAGGATTCGCGCGACAACCTCGACCTTATCCATCGCGTGAACTCGGTAAATCACCTGCTTCACGGAGTTCACGGTCTGGTTCTGATCCTCGGGATCCTGAGCGCGAATGTGCGTCGGCTGTTCCATGAACCTACGCGCCAACGCCACAACCGGACCGGGCATGGTCGCCGAGAACAGCATCGTGTGGCGGTTCGCGGGAGTACGTGACAGGAGAGTCTCAACGTCGGGCAGGAAGCCCAGGTCGAGCATCTCGTCGGCCTCATCCAAAACGACCGTCTCGGCACCGTTCAGATGCAGAACACCCTTTCTGAGCAGGTCAATCAGACGACCGGGCGTGCCCACAACAATGTCAGCGCCCTTTTCCAGCGCCTCGATCTGCGGTTCGAATGCGACGCCGCCGTAGATTTCAACAATGCGCGTCGACAGGTACTTCGCAGCATCGCGTAGATCGTTAGCAACCTGCTTCGTCAGCTCGCGCGTCGGCAGGATGATCAGAGCCTGAGGCATGTTCGGGTTCAGCAACTCGTCATAGCCGTCTTCATCAGGAGCAATAACGTCTTCCAGAACCGGAATGCCGAAACCGAGCGTCTTGCCTGTACCCGTCTTCGCCTGACCAATAATGTCGTGGCGATCAAGAGCCGGAGGAAGCGTCAGCGCCTGAATCGGGAACGGGTGCGTGATGCCTTTTTCTTCCAGCGCGTCAACGATCGGGTCGGTTACACCAAAATCAGCGAAGGACTTGTGTTCAAGATCCTCGTCGCCCGTGTCCACAACGTCCGGCGTTGCTTCGGGTTCAACGGCGACCGGAACAATAGTGCCTAGTCGGACAACGCCTGCGGAGTATTCAACGGTTTTCGGCTTGCTTGCTGCCTGCACGTCAGCTGCCTGAGCGAATGCGGTGGCCTCGTCAATATTTTCAACGGGCACATTGGTGCCCTGGTTATTCGTGGAAGTCACGATCTGCCTTCTCTCCCGGAAACGCCGGGGTGGGGGTAGCAGCCGATCGCGCATTATCGAAGCGCCAAGCGCGCGCAAAAACGTGGTAGTCAAAGCGACCGGTCAGCTATGGTCGCTCCCATTGTACGTCGGCGCATCAGTTTTCAGCCCGAGGATATGGTCACATTGCATTCACGAGGCCACCCCGACCGCCCGGGTGCGCACGTTCAGTATGCGCACGGGGGAAAGTGCGCAGGTCGCGTGGACATCCGTCTTCGCGATTGAGATATCGGGGAAGTGCAGACGAGGCTAGGCTTGGAACATGGCTACTGAAAACGGTGCGGTTGAAGCCGCAGATATTGAAGTAATCGGTCTGCTCGCGTTCACGGCACTCGCCGCAATGACGCGACTGTCAAAGGACGGCGATCAAGCGCCGACCATCGAAGCCCATATCGAGCATGCGCGCATGTCCGCACGGGCTTTTGAGCTCTTCACCCAGCTTGAAGCCTGGTGTGCGAACCGTGACATCGACCTGCCTGCAGCAGCCGGGCAGTACAACGGTCTCTACGACGATCTGGATGCTCGCACACGCCCGACAACATGGTTCGAACGCTCAGTGAAAACCTACGTGACCATGGGAATCATCTCTGACCTGCTCGGCGAAATCGCTAGCCGTCACGAACTCTTCATCGAAGAAGCCGGAAACTGGGATGTCGCGCAGGGAGCATGGGTTCGCGACAATATCGCTCCGCTGATCTGCGCAGACGAGCAACTCGGCGCCCGCCTGTCCTTGTGGGCGCGACGCGTCGCAGGTGAAGCACTCGGTCTTGTGCGCGCAACTCTGTTTACGCACCCCGCCCTTGGCCAGGACCCCGACACTGTTGATGCGATCGTCGCATTCGTCACCAGGCGTCACGGTGAACGTATGGAGCAGATTCATCTGAAGGCCTAACAGCCTCAACTCTCAGCCTGACAAACCTGAACGCTCTTCTGCGAGCTGCGGAAGAGCGTTCAGTGTATGAAAACCGGGCTTCAGATCATGAAGCCAACGCGACGCTTGGGCTCATCGGCAATCTGCACGAAAGTCAGCGCGTGTCCGGGCACAAGATAACGAGCGCCCTCGGCGTCCGTCAGATCCAGAAAAGAGTCGCCTGTGAGCGCTTGAGCGACCTTTGCGGTCAGCTCATCAGCGGTCAGATCCAACTCAAGATGCAGTTCACGAGTACTTTCGCGAACGCCGACGATGATATTCATACCCACTCCTTCACTCAATGAGTAATCTGTTTTTCGAACCTGACTTTAATGCTATGCACATTGGTTTCTACATGCCTCCTGAGATGATTGCCCTATGAGCGAAATCAACGTACAGATTGCTACGCGTCCGCATGGATGGGCGGATATTCCGCCGCTGAACCAGGCTCAGAAACAGGCGTGCGATTCAGCGGAAACGCATTCTCTTATCGTTCGTGGCGCGCCGGGGTCGGGGCGCTCGACATGTGCGCTAGAAATCTTCCGCCGTGCAATTGAAAAAGGCGAAGATGCCGTCATCATTGTTCCTGACCGCGTCCGCGCGCAGATCATGACCCCTCGGGCTCAGTTTTTTGCTCCTCGAACTCTTCGACCTGTTCGTACCCTGTCAGCTTTCGCGTACCGGATTGTGAATCAGTGGCGCGTTGAACGTCAAGAACCCCTGGGTGGCATTGAGCTTGTCACCGGCGCAATGCAAGATCAGCTGATCCAAGATCTACTGGAATCAACCGACATTGAATGGCCGGACTCAATCTCGCAGGAAATGCGCGGAATGCCTGCTTTCCGCGATGAACTCAGGGACCTGTTTTCGCGCGCGGGTGAGGCCGGAATGGACGGTATCGCGCTCAGCCACGCCGGTCATGACTTTGATAAACCCCAGTGGGTTGCAGCCGGTGAACTGCTCCGACGCTACCTTGAACAACCTCAGTTCGCTCTTGAGTATCAGGGCACACTGGCCGTCGACATTTCCCGTATCCAAGCCCTGGCAGCAGATGTTCTTGGACAGTGGCAGGACAAAGCTGCTTCTCTGGGGATCACGGGCGAACGGCCACTTCCTGACCTCGTTATCATTGACGACCTGCAGGACTGTACGGCATCCACGATCACTCTGCTCGCCCAACTGCATCAGCTGGGTACTCGTATTGTTGCTTTTGCTGACTCAGATGTTGCCGTCGCTACGTACCGTGGTGGTGAGCCCCATTTGGACGGTCGCCTTGAAAAGAAGCTCCATCTGAATTCTTATGAGCTGGGTGACGTGTACACAACTGCGCCCGTGTTGCGTGAACGCTACAAGGTGATCGCCCAGGGCATTGCGCATTCGGACGACAATCCTCGGCGTCAATGTGGGGTTGTTCCGCAGGCTCAGAAGCTCGACGGAAAGGTAATCACCCACGTTGGTGGCTCATACGCGCAGCTTGGCGCACACGTGTCGCATGCCCTGCGTGCTCACTTCTTGCACGACAAGATTGCTTGGGACGATCAGGTCGTCATCGTCAGATCAGAGGCCCTCGCTGAAGAAACTCGTCGCTATTTACGTCGCGGTGGAATCCCAGTTGCCTCGCACTCTACTGCCTTTGATTTCCGGAATATTGCAACAACTCGCATTCTTCTTGAGCTGATGAATTCTCACCCGCAGGCCCGTGGTGATGAATGCGCAGAGGCTCTTATCCATTCGCCACTCATCCAGTGCGATGGGATGAAACTCTATTCGGTTCTTCAACGGGTCAGCGCATGGATGGGTGCAAGCGTCCAGGCTGCTCCGCTGGTTACGGCTTCCACGTTGATGAGCCAGCCGGACCTTTTAACGAACAAGGACATTGGTTTTGTTCCACCGGAATTGCAACGCGCGGCGCAGATGTGGGCCATTCCGACGGATCACAAACAGCGTCCACGCCAACTTCTATGGGAGCTGTGGGATGCGGCAAATGTTGGTGACGACTGGAAAGATCGTGCTCTAGCCAATGATCAGGACTCATCGTGGTACGACGACCAGCTGGACGCTGTTCTCTCCCTGATGCGCGTGGCAGACGTTTGGGAGCAGCGTAACCCTGATGGGAACGCCCGCGATTTCGCAAAAGAACTGCTCGATCAAACTGTTCCCGTCGATACGATCACTCGCGTTGCGCTGCGGCCTGAGGGGGTCCGCGTGATTACTCCGGCACAAGCGATGGGTCGCCATTGGAGCGTAGTCGTCCTAATGGGGTTGCAAGATGGTGTGTGGCCAAATACGCGCCTGCGCACACGCGCGATGCGCGGTGACCTGCTGGCGGATGTTGCTTTAGGTAGGACAGGTGACGGCGCGAATGGGCGTGTTCTTCTCGATGAACCTCAGGCGGCGCGCAGAGCAGTCCTCGATGACGAACGTCGTCTGCTGGCAGCCGCAGTTTCTCGATGCTCAACATATCTGCATCTTGGTGTTGTCGTCGCTGAAGACTATGCGCCTTCAAGCTTTTACGCGATTCTTGTGAATCCTGAAGGCCAAGAGGGCGGCGACATAGCAGTTCCGACTCCGGCACCTGCTCCTTTGAACCTCGAAGGTCAGATCGCTGAACTCCGTCGTGCTGCATCTGCGCCCGATGAAAGCGAAGACGAATCGACGGCAGCATCACTTCTTGCACTTTTGGCTCGAGAAGGAATTTCCTCAGCGGACCCCGATGAATGGACTGGTGAAGGTCCGCTGACTTCCGAGCAACGCATTGCCTCGCATCACGTCGTTCTTTCTCCGTCGCGTATCGAAGCGATGATGGATTGTCCTCTTCGCTGGTTCTTCTCGTCTATCGGTGCGCAGCCTCGTGCCACGAATGCTCAATCAGTTGGGCAAATCGTCCATGGGCTTGCTGAAGTCTTCCCTCGCGGGAGCGCAGAAGAACTCCAATCCCACCTGCTCCATGAGCTAGAAAGAATCGATATCGATACGCAGACTTGGGGCGGAATTGAGTTTAAAGATTCCGCCCTCGACAAGGTTGAGCATCTTGCTGAGTACCTCGCGCAATGTCCGCACGACATTGAGATTGCTACTGAACGCTCGATTGAAGTCGACATGGATGGGGTCACGATCCGTGGACGCCTGGATCGCCTTGAGGTTGACCCCGATGGTCGCGTTCAAATTGTTGACTTTAAAACAGGAAAAGTTGCGAGCAAACAAGAAGCAAAAGACCACGCTCAGCTGGCGATCTATCAGATTGCTCTCGGTCAGATGATCGCAAACGGTGCAGACCTAGGGCTTGACCGTCAGGCCAGTGAAGTAAACGGTGCCAAGCTGGTCTTTCTGGCAAAGAAACTGCAAGAGCGCACACAAAGCGTTCTTGACGAAGACGAAAAAAACGCCTGGCATACCGTTATTCAAAGCGCAGGAGAAATCGCGCGTGGCATTCGCTTGCAGGCGAAACCAGATAATACGAAGTGCTCACGGTGCGTGTTTGCGCGCTCATGTCCTGCACAAGACAGCGGTCGAAGGACGGTGGACTGAACAGTGACACAGCTTGCCTATAGCGCTGAAGAGATCCAGCGACTGATTAACCCCAAAATCCATCCAACCCCAGAGCAAATTAAAGTCATCGAATCACCTCTGCACCCGCTGCTGGTCGTCGCTGGCGCGGGTTCGGGCAAAACGGAAACGATGGCAATGCGCGTTCTCTGGGCGGTTGCCAACGAACCGAACATCACAGCGTCGCGTGTTCTGGGCCTGACTTTCACAAAGAAAGCCGCAGGTGAACTGAAAGATCGTCTCCGTTCACGATTGAAGAAACTCAGCATCGGCATCGGAGTTTCCGAACAGGAAAAGGCCAGCAACGATGATGATTCTTCTGCGAAAACAAAGATGATCGACCCGCACGAAGAACCGACATCAATGACCTACAACGCCTTCGCGGGTCAGATTGTCAGCGAACACGGTTTAAGGATCGGCCTGAATCCTGACGTCACAATGCTCAGCCAAGCTGGCTCGGTTCAGCTGATGACAGACATTATGACGAACTGGCCGAAACGCCTCGATGAGAACATCACGATTTCGTCTGCGGTCAAGGCGGCGTTGAGCCTCAACGGACAGCTGGGGGAGCATGGGCTCAGCATCGAACAAGCCCGCGAACATCTGGGACAATTCGGAGCGGAACTCACCGAAGTCGGCGATTCTAACGATGACGCACGCAAGGTGCAGGAGCGTAACCAGCTTCGTATCGCCCTACTTGATCCCATTGCCCAGTTCCAACGCCGTAAGCGTGAACTCGGAGTCATGGACTTCTCGGACCAGCTGACCCTGGCCACTCGAATCGTGAAGACCGTGCCCGATGTTGTTGAGCAGATCCGTAAAGAATATGGGCTTGTTCTGCTCGATGAATTCCAGGACACCTCTGTCATCCAGATGGAACTCCTGTCAACGCTCTTCAAAGACCAGGCGGTGACTGCCGTCGGCGACCCGAACCAAGCAATCTATGGCTGGAGAGGTGCTTCGGCATCCTCGCTAGAATCATTCATGGAACGTTTCTGTTCTGAAGAACCCAAGCCGGAACAGACTCTGACACTGTCAACCGCGTGGCGTAACGATCGTCAGATCCTTGTATGTGCCAACGAAGTGGCAAAACCGCTTCGCTCACACTCGCATGCTGCAACGTCTCCGGTCCTCGTCGAATCTACAGTGGCAACTGAAGGCGATGTTGAAATTGCCTACGAAGTTGATCGCGATGCCCAGATTGCGCACGTTGTTGACTATGTGCAACGCCTTCGCGATAGCCATCCGCGCGGGTGGGAGATCGGCATTCTCTGTCGCAAGAAGAGCCACTTCCTTCCCATTGATCGCGCACTTCGCGAGCATGGCATTCCCACCCAAGTTCTCGGGCTCGGCGGACTGCTGGAACAACCGGTTGTTGCTGACCTGCGTGCAGCCCTTGAGATTACGAACTCAGTAGATGCATCTCCTGCCCTGTTGAGGCTCCTTGTTCGTGAAGATATCGGAGCGTCCGACCTGCGTTTGCTGGGCGAGTGGGCACACCGTCTGAACCGTAAGAGCAGAGGAACTCCGTATGAGGGCGTGCTTCTGTCAGCCGTTGATTCTCCTCCGGAAGTGGGCTGGACGTATGCGAATCGTCAAGCGGGATCGTCACAATCCGATTCCGTTGCAGAGAGGGCCAACGATGCTTCTCAAGAATTGGATGCGCAGACGGAGGCGTTTGATGGTCCATCGTTCTCTGAACTTGGATATCGTCGCGTTCTTCGCCTCGGAGAGCGCTTGCGAAAACTACGCTCGTTGCGTGGGCATGGGCTGGTTGAACTCGCAGAACGAGCAAGCCAGATCATGGGGATCTTAGATGATGCGATCGCTGACCCGCTGGGTTCAGGTGCTAGAGAATCGCTCGATGCCTTTATCGACCAGATCGCAGGATACGAATCAAGCGTTGATAACCCCACTCTTGCCGGTCTAGTCGAATGGCTGAACGTTGCAGAAAGCGATCCGGCAGGGCTCAAAGGCGTTGACGTTCAACCAGATCCGTCCGCAGTGCAGATCCTGACAGTGCACGGATCCAAAGGTCTGGAATGGGATAGCGTCATTGTCTTCGGAATGTCCGACACGATTTTCCCCTCACACCGTAGCAAGAGCGTGTATTGGCGGGATGAGCCTCCAGCCCAAACCGGCTGGGTCATGGCTCCCGAAGAGCTCCCGCATCCGTTGCGAGGCGACTATGGCGACCTCCCACCTTTCAACATTGATGTTTCTAACGGACGCACCCCATCCGCGGGATTCTCAAAGTGGTTAAAGACCGTGTATGGGCCAGAACTTGGCGCACACTTAGAAAGGGAAGAACGTCGTCTGGCATACGTGGCAATGACACGAGCGCGCCACACGCAACTCCTCATCGGCTCGTGGCTGGATGAGAGCAAAACTCTACGAAACCCTTCCCGCTACCTCATGGCATCACGGCACGCGATGATCGAAGACTTCGAACAGACCCTGGCGACAGGGCAAGTCGTGTGGGCAAACGGAAACGTGGATGTCAAAGATGGCAACGAGTTGCAGAAACTTCAAAAACGAATCGACGGCTTAAACGACGTCATTGTCGAAGCTCCAACACCGGAGTCGTTTGCGCAAGGCAGCGAGGAAGAAACCATCCACTTCCCCTTCGAAATTGGCCCATCACGTCAAGCAGTCGCCAAGGGGGCCCAGCGCGTGCGACAAGCTCAAGCAGAGCTGAAAACGGATGCCGACGTCTTCGAACTGCTCGACGCCTTGGGCGAATCTCAGCGCGTTAAAGACGTGACAGCGCTCATCGAGGAACATCGTCTTGCATCAAGTAAAGAAACCATGGTGATCCGCCAGGATCATATTCCGGCAACCTCGGTTTCAAAGATGCTCGAAGACATTGACGCGTTTGCTCTGGATATGCGCAGACCCATGCCCGCTCAACCCAGCGACAACGCAACGCTTGGAACGATTTTCCACGCATGGGTTGAACGACAACTGCATCTTGCCAGTGCAGAAGAACGCGATGAGCCCGTTGCCGGGATCGAGACCCTTGATGATCACGAACGCGCCCGATTGCGACACATGCAGGACAACTTCGTCGAGCTTCCCATCGTCCAAACAGGCACACCGATCGCCATCGAAGAAGCATTCAGCGTCAAAGTCGCTGATATTTCAGTCAATGGCAGGATCGACGCTGTCTTCGAAGACAAACACGGTAAAACAATCATCGTCGACTGGAAGACGGGGCGGGCTCCACACAAGAACACGAAGAAGGAAACACTGCGTTACTACGCGACTCAGCTCCGCCTCTACCGTCTGGCCTGGTCGCAACTCACCGGGCTCGCGGAAGAATCAATCACTCCGATGCTTGCCTTCGTGGACACCAACACAACTGTTTCCCTTGATGATCTGGTGAAACTAGGTGGTGCAGGCCTCGAAGAAAGCCTAGAAGACGAAGTGAAAAGGACCTTGAAGCGGGCCTAGGCGCAATACAGTTCGTGCCCACACGGACACTGCGTGGGCACGAACAAACGCACCAAATATGCTTCGCCGGAACTTGTTTCCGGCTCTGGCCATTACTCCTGATCCAAGAAGTGCAGGCGCTCAGTCGGAGCCTCGTTCACATCGGTAGACGCGCGGAAGACGGACGAAGCCGAGCGAGCCGAAGAGGTGGAAGCCGAACCGGATTCTGCCTGAGAACCGGACTGTTGCGGATCGTCATCATCTGCGCAATTATCATCCACGCGCTTATTGGCATCGTCGTAGTCCGCAAGCAACGTTTCAACGTCGTGCCCGTGGCGCCCATGACGCCCAAACCTGGTGAAAAGTGATGCTGGCAAACCAAATCGTGTTGCAAGACTCGCCTTTTCTTCGGGCACGTCCCGATCAAAATCAGCATCGACTTCAGAGTAAGAGTCATCGTTGGCACAACGATCCGGCTCGGCGTAGTCGTCTGAGTCCAAGTAATTGCCAGAATCTGAACGATCGACGCCGACGCGGCCTGCTACGACGTTGAAATCAATGACCTCAGTCTTCTGGTTCGCAAGCTCCGCGCCAGTAAAGGGCGACCGGGAGGAAGCTGCCATCCGGTGCGAAGAAGAAGCAGAAGCGGAGGCAGGGGAGCCGGAAGAGGACGGCGCGGAAGCAGAAGATGCAGACGACGGAGTGGAAGCTGTTGCCCGGCGCGAAGAAGAAGCAGAAGTGGAGGTAGAAGAGACGGCAGACGCCGGGGCGGATACGGAAGCAGACGACGGCGCGGAAGGAGCGGTAGTGTCAGAAGCAGAAGCCTGAGAATCCTGCGTCTGAGCGACGTGCGCATGCGGGCGTTCAATGATTTGCGCATCCCCCAGATCTGTTGAAAGCTCACTGAGCATGTGGCGCGCGTCAGAAATGATGCTTCGATCTTCTGCGTGCAAGCCGTGAACCAGCCAGCGCACAATAGCAAGCTCAGACAATAGTTGTGCACGAGTAAATAACTGCAGGTCAGCAACCGTTCGTTCCTGAGAATATGCGGCGCGGAAACGCTCCAAGAAAGCATCCGATGCAGACGCAAGAACCCACGCGATGTCCTGAGCGGGATCGCCGACGTGCGCAGAAGTGAAGCCGGTCATCGCGCGAACAATGCCAGCTTCGACGATGACGGAATTGCCTTGAATATCGCCGTGGATCGGGGCTGCGGGGAAGCGCCACAATGACAGATCCTCAAGGGCTGCTTCCCAACGGTTCCAGAGGTTCGCGGGAATCAGGACCTGAGACGCTACCTCGTCAAGCATCGCCAGATGGCGTTCGCGACATTCAGAGACGGAGTATGCGGGCAGGTTAATGCCGGTGTAAATGACCGGAGGAAGGTTGTGAAGTGCTGCTAGGGCTTTACCGAGCGATGCGGGAAGAAGGTTCGGATTGTCGAAGTCGTCGTCGCTCATCGGGTGCCCGCCAAGGTCTTGGTGGACGATGACACGATCACCTTCAGGGGTCAGGGTTGTGCCGTGGATTCGCGGGACGTCGAAGGGGATTTTCTTCGCGTCTTTTGCTTTCACCAGCCGGGTGAGGACACCTGACTGAGCGTCTAAATCGAGTCCGCCGACGCTTGAGTGCGGGCAGGTGACGGTCCATTTATTGCCGGCTGAATCGATGATGCCGGTGACGGAAAGGACCTCGTCGGCAAATTGCGGTTCGCGCAGCCCCGCAACGGAAAGACCGGGGACAGCGGCGGTCGCTAGGGCAGCAAGTTCAAGCGGAGTTTTCGGGCGCATCACACTTCAAAGGTACATGGGTGTGTGCCTGAAGCGATGGTGCGGCTTGCGCTTCGTCAGGTTTTCTTGGCCGACGAGGCCGGCCTCGCCGATGATTTGGCTGAATGCCATAGTGAGTGGCCGGTTCGGGAAGAGGTTCAAAGTATGTGATCTTTCTTGAAAGGGCCAATATGTGGAAAGGGATGGTCAAGTATGTGTAATGCGTGCCCATAATTAGGGCATGAGCACACTTGATATGAATCGTTTGTCCGACACTCTTCGACCTGTTTACGAGGCCGTTGTTGCCCGCGACCCGGGCCAGCCCGAATTCCACCAGGCCGTTTACGAGGTCCTGCTGACGATTGCTCCGCTTGCCGAACGCAAGCCTGAATACGCTGACCTTGAGATCTTCAAACGCATTGTCGAACCGGAACGCCAGATCATGTTCCGTGTCCCCTGGATGGACGGCAACGGCAAGATCCAGATGAACCGCGGCTACCGCGTTGAGTTCAACTCCGCGATCGGCCCGTACAAGGGCGGTCTGCGCTTCCACCCGTCCGTCAACCTGTCGATCATTAAGTTCCTTGGCTTCGAACAGATCTTCAAGAACTCCCTGACCGGCTTGCCGATTGGTGGTGGCAAGGGTGGCTCCGACTTCGACCCGAAGGGCAAGTCCGATGCTGAGGTCATGCGTTTCTGCCAGTCCTTCATGACTGAGCTCTACCGCCACATCGGTCCCGACACCGACGTTCCCGCAGGTGACATCGGTGTTGGTGGTCGCGAGATTGGCTACCTCTTCGGCCAGTACAAGCGCATCACCAACCGTTACGATGCGGGTGTCCTGACGGGCAAGGGCCTGAACTGGGGCGGTTCCTTCGCGCGTACCGAAGCAACCGGCTACGGCTTGGTCTACTTTGCCGAGGAAATGCTGAAGTCGAAGGGCACCTCGTTCGACGGCAAGAAGGTCGTCGTTTCCGGTTCCGGTAACGTCGCCATCTACGCGACTGAAAAGGCTCAGCAGCTGGGCGCGACCGTCATCGCCGTCTCGGACTCCTCCGGCTATGTGGTGGATGAGGCTGGCATTGATGTTGCACTTTTGAAGGACATCAAGGAAGTTCGACGAGGCCGCGTTTCCGACTACGCCAGCGAGCGTTCTTCAGCGCGATTTGTTTCGGGCGGCTCCATCTGGGATCTGCCGTGTGACGTCGCTCTGCCGTGTGCAACTCAGAACGAACTCCCCGTTGAGGCCGCGAACACCCTGATTAAGAACGGCGTTCAGCTGGTCGCCGAGGGCGCAAACATGCCGACCACCCCGGAAGCGATTGAAGCCCTGCAGTCCGCGGGTGTTGCCTACGCTCCCGGCAAAGCCTCGAACGCCGGTGGTGTTGCCACCTCCGCTCTGGAAATGCAGCAGAACTCGGGTCGTACGCAGTGGGCGTTCGAGGAAACTGACGCGAAGCTCCACCAGATCATGGTGAACATCCACGCGAACTCGGTTGCAACTGCCGAAGAATACGGTGTGGCCGGAGACTATGTTGCTGGCGCAAACCTTGCGGGCTTCCTGAAGGTCGCCGACACGATGGTCGACCTCGGCGTCATCTGATCCACTGGCAACAAGAACCGGGCGGACCCGCACAGGTCCGCCCGGTTCCGCTAATCTGCGCCACTCGCACCATCGTCGAGGGGCGCCAGTGATGCGTCGACGCGATAGCGGTGCGCGCGCCTGCGCTAGTATGACTTAAGAAATCCTTTCGGCGGAAGGCGACGATGGTGGGCTGGTGGATCGCGGCGGGCGCCCTCGTGGCGCTCGCCATGAACGCCGCCTTCGCCATCATCACCCGCAATACCCTGCAGCGCACTCGTTCCGAACTCCAGCGAGTACGAGAACTCCACGAGGAGCAGGTCAAGCGCCCTGGCGTCCTCTTCCACGAACTGCGCACGCCCCTGACCGTCGTTCGGGGCGCGGCCGAACTTCTCCTCGACGAGAGCGCGGGCCCACTCAATCCCGTCCAGCGCAAATTCGCCAAGACCATTGCGGAGAACTCCAACCAGGTCATTGAGATGGCGGATGATCTCCTCGCGGAGATCCGATTGGAGTCGGAGCTGTTCAAACTCCGGCTCGACAGGGTCGAGATCCGCGAGCTCGTCCGCAGGAACGTCGTCCAGATGAGGCGCTTCCACTCCTGCCCGATCAAACTCGACAATCACGGCGCCCCCATCCACATGTACGCAGATCCGAGACTCTTGGGGCAGGCGATCGCCAATGTCGTCAATAATGCGGCGCGCCATGCTGGGGACGGGGCGTCAATCCTCGTCGCAGTAGCCGATTCGGATGAGGATGTCACGATCTGCGTGAGCGACGACGGGGCGGGAATGACCCGGGAGGAGCGCGACAGGCTCTTCATCCCATTCGCAACGGGCGGCTCACTGAGACCGGGCACCGGGCTCGGATTGATGATCACTCAGAAGGTCCTCGAATTGCACGGCGGACGGATCCTCGTCGACACCATTCAGACGAAGGGAACGACCTTCTACCTCACGCTCCCGCGCCGGTGGCGGGCGAAACCGAACGAAAGGAGCGAGCCAGATGAGCAGTGATGAGACGATCCAGGACTCGCCGAGGGCGCTCGTCGTCGACGATGAGCCGCAGATCCTCATGATCATGCAATTCGCCCTGGAAACGGCGGGGTTCTGCATGACGACGGCGGGCGACGGCGCTCGCGCGTGGGAGCACTTCTCCACGACGGACTTCGACCTCGTGGTCCTTGACCTCATGGTCCCCGTCGTCGGGGGACTCGCACTGACCGAGAGGATCAGGGCCGTCTCCGACGTGCCGATCATGATGATCACTGCCCTGTCGGACGAGGCGGACAGGGTGAGGGGCCTCGAACTCGGTGCCGACGACTACGTGACCAAGCCCTTCAGCCCCCGCGAATTCACTTTGAGGGCGAAGGCCCTCGTCCGCCGGTGGAGGGGGCGCTCCCAGACGACGGTGCGCAATGGTGCGCTCAGCGTCGACACCGTCGAGCATCGGGTGTCCATGGGTGGGTGCCTCATCGACATGCCTGCAACTGAGGTCCGCTTCCTCGAAGCCCTCGCCACGCACCTCGGCGAGGCCGTGAGCTACCGCGACCTGCTCAACCAGGTGTGGGCGACCCAAGAGCTCTCCGGGGGCAAGGACATGATTAAGATGACCGCGTATCGCGTCCGTCAAGCCCTCGGCGACCAGGGGAGGATATATATTCAGTCGGTGCGCGGCGTCGGATACGCGATGCCGAGGGTCGACTCGTAACGGTAACCGGAGAGTTACCCGGCGTTACCCATTGCGGATGCGCGAGGGCGGATCGACGGACGAGAATGGGAGGGTGCCGGGACCGACGCCGATCCCGAGCCTCGTCCTGTTCGATTCGAAGGAGAATCCTAATGACGAAGAGATACCTGCTGCCCATCGCAGGAATTGCCACTATCAGCATGTTCGCCCTCAGCGCGTGCATCGTCCCCGAGGAGCAGAGCGGAGCGAGCGCCGACCCGAGCTCGCAGTCCCTCACCGTCGCATGCGGCGCAATGGAAGACCTGTGTCAGAAGTGGACCGACGAGTTCTCCGCAGCGACCGGGATCAAGGCCACCTACGTGCGCCTGTCCTCGGGTGAGACCGTTGCGCGTCTCGACTCGGCCAAGGAGAACCCCGAGTTCGACGTCTGGCACGGCGGACCCGTCGACGGATACGGCGCCGCAGTGGAGAAGGGCCTCATCGAGGCCTACGATTCGCCCTCGGCGGCGGACATCCCGGACAAGTACAAGGACGCCGACCACAACTGGACGGGCGTCTACGTGGGCGTCCTCGGCTTCTGCTCGAACCAGGCCGTCCTCGACCAGCTCGGCGTCGACGTTCCCGATTCGTGGGACGACCTGCTTGATCCTGCGCTCAAGGGCCAGATCTCGACCGCCCACCCCTCCACCTCGGGAACGGCATTCACCACTTTGTGGACCCAGGTGACTCTGCGCGGCGGCGATGACGAGGGTCTCGAGTACATGAAGAGCATGCACAACAACGTCCTGCAGTACACCAAGTCGGGGACCGCTCCCGGCCAGATCGCCGGACGCGGCGAGGTCGCAGTCGGCCTCGTCTTCTCCCACGACTGCGTGAAGTACCGCGACGAGGGCATGAAGGATCTCGTCGTGTCCTTCCCCAAGGAGGGCACGGGCTATGAGATCGGCGGCGTCGCCCTCATCAAGAACTCCAAGAACTCCGACGCCGCGAAGAAGTACATCGACTGGGCGATCTCAGCCGACGCCCAGAACATCGGCCAGACCGTAGGCTCCAACCAGGTCCTGACGAACCCGAATGCGACGACCAACGACAAGATGGTCAAACTCGACGAGGTTAATCTCATCGACTACGACTTCGCCGCAGCATCCGCCGCCAAGTCGGGACTGACCGCCCGCTTCGACGAGGAAATCGCCGCGCAGCCGCGCGAGTGACGCCCCATCCGGTTCCCGGCCAACGCCGGGAACCGGATCCCACCCCGGCCCGGTGACGCGCATCGGGCCGGGGCACACTCCCTCCCGTCGAATAGAACGGATCCCCCATGTCTTCCGATGTCACCACCCGCGACGCGGCGCGCACACCGGCGAAGAGTCGAACCAGGGTTCGCCAAGACCCCGTTACGGTCCTCATCGTCGCAGCAGTCGCCTTCGTCCTCTTCCTCCTCGTCCTCTTGCCGCTCGGAACCATCCTGGCGAGGGCCTTCTCCCCGGACGGGACCCATGTCCTCACCGGCATCATGTCCACGACCACCAACCGGACGATCATCATCAACACCATCGTCTTGGGCTGCGTCGTCGGACTCATCGGCACGCTCGCCGGGTTCTTCCTCGCCTACGTCCAGGCCAGAGTCGACATCCCCGGTAAGAAGCTCCTCCACCTCATCTGCCTCATCCCCATCGTCTCGCCCCCCTTCGCCGTCGCAACGGCGTCGATCACCCTCTTCGGGCGCAATGGGATCGTCTCCACGCAGCTGCTCGGACAGCAGTGGAACATCTACGGGCTGTCGGGCCTGACCCTGGTGCTGTCCCTGTCGTTCTTCCCCGTCGCCTACATGAACATGCTCGGCATGCTTCGCAACCTCGACCCGGCAATGGAGGAGGCCGCCGCCTCCCTGGGCGCATCGCAGTGGACGGTGTTCCGCACCGTCACCCTGCCGATGCTCATCCCCGGCTTCGCCGCCTCCTTCCTCCTCCTCTTCGTCGAGGCCATCGCAGACCTGGCGAACCCCCTCGTCATCGGAGGCGACTTCACGGTGCTCGCCTCGCGCGCCTATATCGCCGTCAATGGCGAGTACAACACGGCAGCGGGCAGCGCCTACTCGCTGATCCTCCTCGTCCCCGCCCTGCTCGTCTTCCTCCTGCAGCGCTACTGGGCGTCGCGATCCTCCGCAGTCACCGTGACCGGAAAACCGACGGGGCGGGTCAAGATGGTCTCCGCGAATATCGCGAGGATCCCGCTCGGAGTGGTCACCGCGATCCTCGCCGTGTTCATCGTGTCCATCTACGCGACCGTCATCGTCGGCGCCTTCGTCAACATCCTCGGAGTCGACAACACCTTCACGCTCAGCAACTTCCAGTACGTCCTGTCCGGGATCGGCAATGACGCGATGATCGACACGACGATCCTCGCCCTCATCGCCACTCCGATCGCGGGCGTCCTCGGCATGCTCGTCGCATGGCTGGTGGTCGTGCGGCTGCGGGCGACGGCGGGAGTCATAGACTTCCTCGGCATGCTCGGCCTGTCGGTTCCCGGTACCGTTCTCGGTATCGGCTACCTCATCACCTACAACAAGCCGTTCATCATCGGGCGCGTCCAACTGCTCCCCGCGCTCGCAGGCGGCTCCGCCGTCTTCGGCGGGGCGCTCGCGATCATCCTCGTCTACATCGCCCGCTCCATGCCCTCGGGGCAGCGGTCGGGTATTGCGAGCCTCCAGCAGGTCGACAAGAGCATCGACGAGGCGTCGACATCGCTGGGCGCCTCAGGGTTGCAGACTTTCGCGAAGGTGACGCTCCCGCTGATCCGACCGGCGTTCATCGCGGGCCTCACCTACGCCTTCGCGAGGTCGATGACGACGCTGTCGCCGATCGTGTTCATCACGACGCCCCACACGAAGATCATGACGTCGCAGATCCTCGCCGAGGTCGATGCCGGGCGTTTCGGCAACGCATTCGCGTTCTGCACGATCCTCATCATCATTGTCATGACCGTCATCGGCCTGACCAACCTGCTTGTGCGGGATAAGTCCGTTACCGCCCAGACGGGCGCGGGCCTGTGAGCCCCGAGCAGTCCAAGGAGAACAACATGTCCACCACACCAACCGCTCACGCGGCCACAGCCTCCCAGCCCGCACGATCCGATGACGCTGCGACGGGCAGCCTCTCGCTCGTCGAACTGACGAAGACCTTCGGCAATACTCAAAATCCCGTGACCGCCGTCGATCACATCAACCTCGACATCCTGCCCGGCGAGTTCATCACTCTGCTCGGGCCGTCGGGATGCGGAAAGACGACGACCCTGCGCATGATCGCCGGTTTCGAGGACGCGACCTCGGGCCAGGTGATGCTCGACGGGGAGAACATGGTGAGCGTCCCGCCGAATAAGCGCCCCATGTCGATGGTCTTCCAGTCCTATGCCCTCTTCCCGCACCTGTCGGTGCGAGAGAATGTCGCCTACGGGCTCAAACTCCAGCGCATGCCCCAGGCCCAGCTCGACGAGGCCGTCGATGTTGCGCTCGCGGCGATGAATCTCACGGCGATGGCCGACCGCGCGCCCTCGCAGCTGTCGGGCGGCCAGCAGCAGCGCGTCGCCCTCGCCCGCGCGATGGTCGTGCGCCCCAAGGTGCTGCTCTTCGATGAACCGCTGTCGAATCTCGACGCGAAACTGCGCGTCAAGATGCGCATCGAGATCCGCCGGATGCAAAAGCGCCTGGGCATCTCCTCCGTGTACGTCACGCACGACCAGTCCGAGGCGATGGCGATGTCCGATCGGATCGTCGTCATGAATGCGGGCCGCATCGAGCAGGTGGCCTCGCCCGCCGAGATCTACCTGCATCCCGCGTCGGTCTTCGTCGCCGACTTCGTTGGGCGTGCGAACTTCCTCAATGTGGAGGTTGTGCAGGTGGGCGAGTCGGGGCCCGTGACGGTCAAGGCGCTGGGCGAGACGCTCGTCGTGCCCTGTGAAGAGGGCGCGCGCCGCGCGGCCGCCCAGGGTGAGGACGTCGCGCTGATGGTGCGCCCCGAGTCCTTGCGCCTCGAAGCGGTGGCCGAGGCGCCGCAGGCGCTGACCGGTTCTCTCGGCCAGATCGCGACGAGCGTGTTCTACGGGGAGACCGTCGAATACGAGATCGAGACGGAGTTCGGGTCGATCGTCTGCGTCGTGTCCGATCCTAAGAGCGAGGACCTGTTCGAAGAGGGACAGGTCGTGCGCGTCCAGATCGAGCAGGACAAGGCGTGGCTCCTTGAGTCGGGGGAGACGGCGAGCGCCTGACGCCAGTACGAGGACCGGGCGGGTGTGCATCGAGGATGCGCCCCGCCCGGTTCGCTGTGTCCGGGTGGTGAACACATATTTTTGCACATGCTGTATATATGCGACATAAACAGTATGTGCACATCGTCTTATCCAGAACCTCCCAGGTCCCCATGTGCGAGCAGATCTTCACCCAGATCCGCGACGCGATCTGGCGCGGCGAGTTGTCCCCTGGCGACTCCCTGCCCTCACTGCGCCAGCTCGCCAGGGATCTCGAGGTCTCACTCATCACCACCACCCGCGCCTATAACGACCTGGCCGCCCAAGGGTTCATCGTGAACATCGCCGGTCGGGGCTCCGTCGTCCTCGCTCAAGACGAGGAGGAGACCCGCACGCGATTGCTCGCCCAACTGGACTTAGGTATCGACGACGCTATCGCGATCGCGGAGCTGGCGGGCCTCGACCTCGACGCATTCAACGAAAGGAGCGCACAGCGATGGACTCGCATGCACCGCTGAACGCCATCAGCTGCTCTGCCCTCGTACGCACACAAGGGGCATTCACCCTCGGCCCCTCGACTTCGCCGTTCCCGCGGGATACGTCACCGGTTTCGTCGGTCCCAACGGAGCGGGCAAGACCACCACCCTCAAAGCGATTCTCGGCCTAGTCGCAACGCACGCGGGAAGCATCTGCGTGCTCGGTGCGCCCGCCGGACAAAGCCACGAGCGCATCGGTGTCGTCCTCGACACTCTCGCCCTGCCCCAAGAATGGACGGCGAAGACCGCCGCACGCACCCTCTCCGCCTTCTACCCGACCTGGGACCAGCGCTACTACAACGAGCTCCTGGAGCGCCTGGACATCCCGGCGACGGTCAAGGTTCGCAGCCTCTCGCGCGGCCAGTCGATCAAACTCCAACTTGCCCTCGCCTTCGCTCACCGACCCGAATTGCTCATTCTCGACGAACCGACATCGGGACTCGATCCCGTTGCACGCCTCGACATTCTCGACCTCTTCCGCGAATACATGGTCGATGAGCGGCGCACGCTGCTCTTCTCCACGCATATCACCTCCGACCTGGAGCGGATCGCCGACTACTTGCACGTCATCGCCGCCGGGCGCACATGCTTCGCCGGACCGATGGCGGCACTGAGCGAGGGTTTCGTCGCAGTGCGCGACCCCCTCGCCTCACTCGACGCGAAGGGCAGAGGCGTCATCCACGGGCTGCGCGAACGCCACGGGATCTTCGAGGGCATTATCGACGTCGCGAACACCGCACTCTTCGGCCCCGATGTCCTCGTCGAACCCGTCGGACTCGACGAAGCGATCGCCGCCCTCACCCGCCACCGGGAGCGGAGACGAGACGCCGCATCGCCCTTCGCCGCCGAACAGACACTGTGAGAGGACAACCGTGATGACAACCCTGCTGCGCGCCGCACGCGCCGATATATCCGCCCACGCCCGCGACCTTGTCGCATTCGGGATCCTCGGGCTCGCCGTCTCGGACTCCTCCGGCTATGTGGTGGATGAGGCTGGCATTGATGTTGCACTTTTGAAGGACATCAAGGAAGTTCGACGAGGCCGCGTTTCCGACTACGCCAGCGAGCGTTCTTCAGCGCGATTTGTTTCGGGCGGCTCCATCTGGGATCTGCCGTGTGACGTCGCTCTGCCGTGTGCAACTCAGAACGAACTCCCCGTTGAGGCCGCGAACACCCTGATTAAGAACGGCGTTCAGCTGGTCGCCGAGGGCGCAAACATGCCGACCACCCCGGAAGCGATTGAAGCCCTGCAGTCCGCGGGTGTTGCCTACGCTCCCGGCAAAGCCTCGAACGCCGGTGGTGTTGCCACCTCCGCTCTGGAAATGCAGCAGAACTCGGGTCGTACGCAGTGGGCGTTCGAGGAAACTGACGCGAAGCTCCACCAGATCATGGTGAACATCCACGCGAACTCGGTTGCAACTGCCGAAGAATACGGTGTGGCCGGAGACTATGTTGCTGGCGCAAACCTTGCGGGCTTCCTGAAGGTCGCCGACACGATGGTTGATTTTGGTCTGATCTGATCAGCCGGATTCTGAGCATCTGAACGCTTCAACCCCTGCCCGGTGGCGGTGTGTAGGTTGAACCTCATACCGCTACTGGGCAGTGGTGTATCTACCAGATGCTCTGAATCGACTAGGGTAGTGGCGTGGCTACAGAATTTTCAGAAGAGATCCAGAACCTGCGTACGACTATGGAGAACGTCCTCGCGGTCGTCCAACTTGATAAGCTCCGTAGCCAAATCGAAGACCTCGAAAAGCAGGCAACGGCCCCTGATCTGTGGGATGACCCGTCGCACGCCCAGGAAGTGACCTCGGCCCTCAGTCATCGTCAAAGCGAACTCGATCGCGTGACCAAGATGGTGGATCGCATTGATGATCTTGAAGCCATGGTTGAAATGGCAGGCGAAGATCCTGAAGAATCCGCAGAGATCCTGGAAGAAGCCGACGGGGATCTTGCCACGTTGAAGGCCGATATCTCCGACCTTGAAATTCGTACCCTGCTTGATGGCGAGTATGACGAGCGCAATGCTGTCATCACGATCCGCTCCGGCGCAGGTGGTGTTGATGCCGCTGACTTCGCAGAGATTCTTCTTCGTATGTACCTGCGTTGGGCAGAACGCCACGGTTACCCGACCAAGGTGATGGATACGTCTTACGCCGAAGAAGCTGGCTTGAAGTCGGCAACCTTCGAAGTCCAGGCTCCCTACGCCTACGGCACCCTCTCGGTTGAAGCAGGCACTCACCGTCTGGTCCGAATCAGCCCCTTCGACAATCAGGGACGTCGCCAGACCTCCTTCGCGGCAGTCGAAGTTATCCCGCTGATCGAATCCACCGACCATATCGAAATTCCGGAAAACGAACTGAAGATCGACGTTTTCCGCTCCTCCGGCCCCGGTGGTCAGTCCGTGAACACGACCGACTCCGCTGTTCGCATGACGCACATTCCAACCGGCATTGTCGTGTCGATGCAGGACGAAAAGTCGCAGATTCAGAATCGAGCGGCCGCTCTTCGAGTCCTCCAATCCCGACTTCTTGTCCTTCGCCATGAAGAAGAACAGGCGAAGAAGAAGGAACTCGCCGGTGATGTGAAGGCATCGTGGGGTGACCAGATGCGTTCCTACGTTCTCCAGCCCTACACGATGGTGAAAGACCTTCGTACCCAGTTTGAATCCGGTAGCCCGCAGAACGTTTTCGATGGTGACATTGACGGCTTCATTAACGCGGGCATCCGCTGGCGCAAGAACCAAGCGAACGAACAGGCAGAGGTCTGACCTAATCCGACCCCGGTTCAGGGAAAAGAATCGAATGCTGGTCGGCCTCGTCGATCACGGTTGGCATACTGCGCTGAAGCGTAAGCTCGTGGCGCGACGAAGCAGGGGGTAGAAAACGCTGAAAGTATCGCCCTCGTCACCTTTTTAACAGGTGGTGAGGACGGAACTGAATCCGGCGCGTGTCGCTTCAGCCCGCGTTAGAAAACCTTGCCTAGTCTGATTGAGACCATAACCTTCAATTGGACGGCCTAATGATTCGATTTGATGACGTAACCATGGTGTACACCGCAGGTGCGAAGCCGGCGCTCGACCATGTGTCTTTGGAAGTTGAACGAGGAGAATTCGTATTCCTCGTCGGTAAGTCCGGCTCGGGCAAATCCACCTTCCTTCAGCTTGTGATGCGCGAAATTAAAGCAACCTCCGGTCACGTGTGGGTCCTTGGCAAAGAGGTCTCCAAGCTCCGTAACTGGGCGGTGCCCGGACTTCGCCGTCAAGTCGGAACCGTCTTCCAGGACTTCCGCCTGCTCCCATCAAAGACCGTGTACGAAAACGTCGCGCTCGCAATGCAGGTGATTGGCAAGCCGAAGCACGCCATTAAGACCGCCGTCCCAGAAGCACTGGCGTTGGTCGATCTGGCAGGTAAGGAAAACCGCCTGCCCCACGAACTCTCCGGTGGTGAAGAACAGCGCGTCGCAATCGCACGCGCAATGGTGAACCGCCCCGAACTGCTGCTGGCGGATGAGCCCACCGGTAACCTCGACCCCGATACCTCGCTTGGCATCATGCGTCTTCTGGACCGCATTAACCGCCAGGGGACCACGGTTGTCATGGCAACCCACGACGCCGACATCGTGAACCAGATGCGCAAGCGCGTCATCGAACTACATGGCGGTCACGTCATCCGAGACCAGTCGCGTGGCGTCTACGGGGCGGTGAACTAACCATGAAGCTTCGTTTTATTCTCTCTGAAGTCGGTAAGGGACTGGCGCGCAACCGTGCAATGTCCGTCGCCGTCATCATCGTCACCTACGTTTCCCTACTATTCGTCGGTGTTGCTGGCCTATCGCAGATGCAGGTCATGCAGATGAAATCGCAGTGGTACGACAAGATTGAAGTCTCGATCTACATGTGCGCCACCGACGATGCAACGCCGTCCTGTAACGCAACGGAAGCGACCGAGGCTCAGATCAGCGCTGTTCGTGACAAGCTCAATTCCACGGAAATGTCGCAGTACGTGAAGAACGTATACGAAGAATCCAAGGAAGAAGCGTACGAAAACTACTTGAAGCTCTACGGTGATTCCACGATCAGCGAATGGACAACGGTAGACATGATGCCCGTTTCCTTCCGCGTGAAGCTCGTTGACCCCGAGCAGTATTCGATCATCAAGGAAGAATTCTCCGGTGCTGCCGGTGTTTCCCAGGTGAAAGACCAGCGCGAAATCATCGAGCCGCTGTTCAACGTCATTGACGCTGCGCGCCTGATGGCCCTCGGCCTGGGTGGTGTCATGATTATTGCCGCCATCCTGCTGATTTCGACCACGATCCGCCTGTCGGCAATGAGTCGCGAGACGGAAACACAAATTATGCGTTACGTCGGCGCCTCGAACCTGTTCATTCAAGCGCCTTTCATGATCGAAGGTGCGCTTGCCGCAATCGCCGGCGCAATCCTGGCAGTGGGAACACTGTTCGCTGGCGTTCACTTCCTTGTCCAAGGCTGGTTGGCTCCGTCATTCAGCTGGACCAGCTTTATTGGCGCCACCCACGTGTGGATTATGACGCCGATCCTTATCCTCGCAGCGGTTGCGTTGGCGCTGATCGCGTCCGCAGTTTCCTTGGCTAAATACACGAAGGTCTGATTATGAAGAAGTCGATTCGTCTTCACGTTCCTGTTGCAGTTGCCTGGAGCGCATCGATTGGTGCGCTGTGCATGTACAGCTTCATTCCCGCGAATGCTGACGAGCGAGATGACGCTGTTAGCCAACGGGATGCCGCGGCTCAGCAGGTCTCTAATCTTAAGACTGAGATTGACGGTATTGATGCGACACTCTCGCAGCTCTTCTACGACCTTGAAGCAGCAAACGCGCAGATTCCTGTTGCTCAGAAAGCGCTGGATGCCACTCAGGCGAAGCGCGATGCTGCGAATCGTGAACACGAAGTCGCAATAGGACAGCTTCAGGTCGCTCAAGCGAAGAAAGCTGAGATCGACGAAGAGATCCACGCTTCCTCGTCACGCCAAGAGGAAGCCAATAAGGCGATCGGTAACTTGGCTCGCTCCATGTACCAGGACGGCACTAGTTCTGCAGTCCTGCTTGCCCTGACGAAGAATGGAACCGAGTCAATTGACGATCGAGCATCGGCAGCTGACGCCATGGCGCGTTCTCAAGCCCAAGCGCTCAACGCTGCGATGGAAATGAAAGCGACCCAACGTAGCCAAGCAAGTCGCCAGCAAGCAATCTCTGACCGCGTGGCAGCGCTTGAAGCTCAAGCTCAGAAGGCCCTTGATGACGCTGCGGCTGCAGAAGCTGAAGCCCAAGCGAACGTTGATGCCCTAGAGAAAGCCAAAGCTGACGCCCAAGTGAAGCAAGCGGAATGGGACGCTAAGAAGTCCGAAGTGAACCAACAGCTGGCTCAAGCACAGGCTGACTATGATGCTCAGACCGCGAAGATCCAAGAGATCGATGCGGCTAACAGGGCTGCGAACACGATCTACTCGTCGGCGAATGCGAACGGTTTCCACAACCCGGTTCAAGACAGCTCGATGATTATTACGTCGCCCTTCGGCTGGCGTATGCACCCCGTGCTCGGCTACCAGAAGTTCCACTCGGGCGTTGACTTCGGTGCGCAGTGTGGTGAGCCTATCTACGCGATGGCATCCGGCGTTGTTCTGGATGTTTCAAGCAGTATCTCTGCCGGCAACTACGTGGACGTGAACCACGGAATGCTCGGAGGTAACTCCGTGATCACCGAATACCTGCACATGCAGCGCATCTATGTTTCGCCCGGGCAGTCGGTGAGTGCCGGAACAGTGCTTGGCGAGGTCGGCATGACCGGCTATGCCACCGGTTGCCACCTGCACTTCGGTGTTCTGCAGAACGGCGTGAACGTTGACCCGATGGGCTACTTGTAAGTCAATGTGGCTCGCTGGTCTGATGATTGGCTGAGTCGGAAGGCGGGGACAGGCTCAGCTTGTCCCCGCTTTTCATTGAACTGGCATTTTACGAGGCTTGAGCAAGATCCTTGCTCGCGGACGCGTTAGAATTAACGCCTTGAGTGGCGGGGCGTGGCCTCGTCAATCAAAGAAAGGAGGTGCACGATGCCGAAAGACTGGAAGAAGCCGAAGCTGACCGAAGGCGAGAAGCGCAAAGTTGCATCGGACGCGAAGAAGACGATCGCGCGGAACAAGAAAGCGCGTCACGACTATCTGATCGAAGACACGTGGGAAGCTGGTCTTGTCCTGTCGGGTACCGAAGTGAAAGCTCTGCGGATGGGGCGCGCGTCGCTGATCGACTCGTGGGTCGAGGTCAAAGACGGCGAAGCATGGCTGTACGGCGCGAACATTCCGATGTACGCGCAGGGCTCGTGGAACAATCACGCGCCAACGCGGAAGCGCAAGCTGCTACTGCACGCCTCAGAAATCGAGCGGATCGGCCAGAAGGCGCAGGCCAAGGGCTACACGGTCGTCCCGCTGGAGCTCTACTTCATCGGCGGTCGCGCCAAGGTTGAGATCGCGCTGGCCAAAGGCAAGCAGGAATGGGACAAGCGCCAGTCGTTGCGCGAGGCACAGGATAAGCGTGAAGCTGAACGTGCAATGCGCGCCTACACGAAGCGACCGAACTACAGGTAGCGAGTGCCCGCTTCGCGCGTGTTGCGCTTTCTACTGAAACCTTGCGTTTGCCGGCATTGTGCTAGCTGTTGAAACTTCGCGTTTGCCGGCATTGTGCTAGCTGTTGAAACTTCGCGTTTGCCAGCCCTGCGCTAGCTGTTGAAACTTCGCGTAAGCGGGGTTATTCTTAAACGTCCAGCCGAATGGTTGGAAACGGTTCTTCGATGAGTCTTAGAACTTCGTTGAAGAGCCAACCCGGCAGTCTGTTTGCCGGTGAGTGAAGAACTCAATAGGGGATGATCGGTTTCGACGGCGGTCGTCGATCGAGGGGAAGCGGGCCGAGAATGTGCGCTCAACTCGTTAACGCTGCGTGCAAACCAATAGGTGCCGAACAGAACCGCACCGACTACGTTCTCGCCGCCTGATATCGCCGCGTGAACCTTTAGTCCGTCAGCCCAGGTGGTGCCCTCAGCCTGGTGTCTGGCGTCATTCAGGGGGCCACTGGGTGCCGCGCCATGTCGGTGGGCGTGCTCCGACACTTCATCGACTGAGCTTCGCTGACAGCAGGCCTGCATGACGTCACAAGCTGAGAAATCAATAGCAGGATGCGCCCGGAGAAGACCTCGGGGCCGACCGTCGGACGGGGGTTCGATTCCCCCCATCTCCACCTGAGGGGGAAGTGTCGAACTCTCGCTTTCGAGCGTAGGTTCGCACTTCCCCCGCTCTGTGTCCGCTGGTGAGCGCTTCTTCGAGGTCTTCGAACTTGATAGGCGCTGCACTGTCATGGAAATAGGACGCGATGATGATTTGCTCGCGCCCGATGAATACCTTGTCTACGAAGTACTCGAAGAGCTGCTCGCGCGTCTCGGGTGTGTCAATGGTTGCCTCAGAACTCGTTGATAAACTGGAGCATCTGGTCGTTGTCCAGACGGATCTCGTTGAGCAGCTTCTCACTCGCTGCGGGCACCGAGAATGCCTCAAACAAAGGCATCGACAGGGCTTTGTGCGCTACATAATCGAGCACCTCCGGACGTTTGAGGTAGTCGTCTTTGATGAGGGGTTCTTCTCCCCGTCCATGTAGCGACGTTTGAACGGCACCGGCACGAAACGCCGGTACAGAGATTCGGTTTTATCCTGCGATTGCGGCAGCTCGTTGAGACAAAACACCGACAGGCCCCGACCCTTGATTTGAATCGCGTCACGGTTCTTCCGGTCGAGCGTGATCTAGTCGTGAGTGATCCATGCCTTCAGGTTTTGCGAGTTCGCGAGATAAGACCCGATAGCGTTCTCGTCTGAGAGCACTGCGAACGAGGTTGCGAGCTGAATCGGCATAAAGGCCTGGTCGAAATCCGCGAGTGAAACCGTCGCGACGCGATGCCGTCCAACAAGGTTGCGCAGGAGTTCGAGGAACGTGCCCTTGCCGTTTGATCCGCTCTCGGAAACGAACAGCAGCGCCTTGTCGAACGCGTGATCTGGGCGAAAAACTGCCGCGATCGTCTCCCAAAGAAGGCGCTCGACCTCTTCGTCCTCGTTGGCGATGTCCTTGATCCACGAGTCCACGTCCCAGCCGTCAATGACAGGCGAGATTGTGGCGTTCTGTTTCCGCCTCGCCTCGCATTTCGAGGAGAGCACGACCTCGGGGTAAAAAAGTAGCGAAAGAGCCAAAAGTGGCAGGAGGAAAGAAGCTCTCCAATACTGGTACGGCAGGTATTTTCGCACTTATCTGCGCAATGCTGGGGTGCTGCACTGCTGGTACTGCGGCAGTTGCGTATCGTCGGCGTCACGCCTCAAAATAAGCTGCAAACCAGCAGGCTGTGAGGTGCTGATGCTCCGCTGATAGCTACTAACGATTCGTTGGGCGCTCATAGGTATTCTGGTATTCTGTGAGCGCCCAACGTTTATTTTTCGCCTATTTCGCGCCTAAACATGCGCAGCGCATGGGGCAGCACAACGTATAGCAGCCTAACGCGAGGCAGCCCCGGCGCGTGCAGACCAACGCGCGGCAGCCTCAGCCCATGTCCCTAGCACATAGCACCCCAGTGCTCCCCTCCCCAACACATTGCAACCCAGCTCAGTGCATAGAAATTCGCGCGAAGCCCCTTCGTGCTCTCGTTCGCTGGCCAGTTAATGCTGCCTAATGTTGCTTAGCTTAATGCCCTAATATCGCTCGATACTGAAGAATCTCACTCAATGTTGAGAACTCAAACCCGCTTGATAAGATGAAAGAGAGACAATGGG
>ERZ1034876.157-NODE-157-length-46468-cov-26.011829_pt1 | contig 46468 bp, 32 predicted proteins | sample MGYA00520698_ERZ1034876 | MGnify/ENA primary metagenome ERZ1034876 (study PRJEB33766, sample SAMN09781723) | gut metagenome | biome: gut microbiome | host: Homo sapiens | place: Madagascar | study: EMG produced TPA metagenomics assembly of the PRJNA485056 data...
ACTTGCATACCCTGAACAAGTTTCTGACCATTAAGGATAAGCACATCCTTCTTTATGAGCACAACGCTTTCACATCCCACCTGGTGCTGGACAGTGACGAAGTCTATCAAATGACGAAGCGCGGGTTAGACGCTGCGCAAATCTCTGTAGCCAAACGGATTCACCTCAATCTGGTGATGGTAAAACTTCTTGAGCTGCATCATCTGGGGTACGATCTGCGTCACTATCACGCCCAGCACCATGCGTTTATTAAACAGTTCAACCTTCCGGCACATTTTCAGTTTTGATGTGGCCGCCGGATGAGCTTATGTTCTTATAACCCTAAAACCCGTAATGGACGGTGCGTTATGCCTGTCCATTACGGGTTTTTCGTGTTATTTCAGTTTTTCGAGAATTTCATCAGCACTCATGCCTTCGGCAAGCAGCTTCTTCAGGACGGATTCTGCTTCTGCCTTTTTCGCTTCTTCTGCTGCCTTGGCATCTGCCCTGGCCTTCTTCGCTTCCAGCGTTACCACTTCTTTTTCGGCCTTCTTCAAAGCAACCTTTTTTGCTTTCAGATCAGCCTTCAAAGTGTCAATGTTTGCTATGATGGATGCAATCTCAGCAGAGAGTGTTTCCTTTACGGACTGCTTTTCTGCAATCTGCGTTACAAAATCAGCAGTCACGGTTTTAGGCTTATTCTTGCTACCTTTGGTTCTGGGCATAGGACACAAACCTCTTTCCTGTTATGATAGTCTAAATATATCACAGGTCTGAAAATAAATCAGCCTTGTACACACCATTCTCCAGCATTTTCTTGAAGCTGTCCTTTACGGCTGCAACATCTTCGTGATAGGTCATTCCGTACCAGGTGTCGTTAGTCCTCAGAACCTTTACGGACATTTTTCCCTGCTCCAACAGTTCACCAATGAAGCTAGGAATCAGATACTCTGCCTTCAGCGGATTGCCGGGTACTTCTTTCTCGAAGAACTCTTTGAAGCCTTCTTCCAGCACACCCAGAAAATCAGGAGCCAATCCCCACATGTTCATGGAAACCAGAGCGTCAACATCAATAACTACACCATCTGCTTCCGCTCCAGTTGCAGTCTTTACGATGTTCTTAGTCTCAACAACCTCGGTCAGATTATTCTGGTCATCCATCTTGCAAATGCCACGAGTCACGCCACCGTTATCAGACAGCGTGTTCTTCAGCACAAAGCCAGCCATACAGGACTTTCCGCCATTCACTAGATACTCATGAACAGCTTTAAAGCCTTCCTTGCCATAGTAATCGTCTGCGTTAATGACGATGAACGGAGTTTTAATTACGTCCTTCGCTGCAAGCACGGCCTGACCGGTTCCCCAGGGTTTCGTGCGACCTTCCGGTAAAGTTCCCGGAATATCGTTGATATCCTGGAAAGCGTAGTCTACAGTTACGTCATGAGAAGAGCAAATGGAGGCAATGCGATCACCAATAACCTCTTTAAACTCCTTCTCGATATCCTTACGGATGATAAATACTACATGGTTGAAGCCAGCATCAATCGCATCATGGATTGAGTAGTCCATAATGATATGTCCAGCATCATCCACTGGCTCCAACTGCTTAATTCCTGTTCCGAAACGGCTGCCGATACCGGCTGCCATGATAAGTAATGTTGTGTTCATAATTTTTTCCTCTTGCTATCTTTTATTCCGCAGTCACACTCTTAGCGAGTTTTCCCGACTTCTCTACATCCAGACCTTTGGCTGCAAATACATAATAGCCCAATAGCTGTAGCAGAATCGCTGCTAGGCTCTGCAAAACGGCTCTAGGTAATTGCCAGAGTCGTCATTGCCTTTATGCCTTATATCCCTTTTCGCAGATCACATCGACAACTTCGGAAACATATTTCTGACAAGTATCGTGGTCGGGGGCTTCTACCATCACACGCACCACAGGTTCCGTACCGGACTCACGAACCAGAATACGGCCAGTATCTCCCAGTGCTTCAGCCACATTCTTTACTGCTGCCTGCACCGCCTCATCGTTCTGTGCCGCCTTTTTATCCGTTACGCGAACATTCTCCAGTACCTGCGGATAAATCTTCAGTGGTGCTGCCAATTCGCTCATCGGCTTCTTTTTAGCCAGCATGACTTCCATCATTTTCAAACTCGTCAGGATACCATCACCCGTGCTGGCATACTTGGAGAAGATAATATGTCCGCTCTGCTCGCCGCCGATACGACAGCCATTCTTTGCCATGTACTCGTAAACATACTTGTCGCCCACGGCGGTCTTAGCATAGCCGATGCCCTTTTCGTCAAAAGCCTTATACAGACCAAAGTTGGACATAACTGTGGTGACAACGGTATTATTTAACAGCTTACCACGTTCCTTCATATAGCAACCGTAGATATACAGAATGTGGTCGCCAGTGATAACATTGCCCTTTTCGTCCACGCACAGGCAGCGGTCGGCATCACCATCGTAAGCAAAACCAACATCCAAGCCCTTCTCCACAACAAACTTCTGAAGGCCCTCGATATGGGTTGAACCTGCATTGTTATTGATGTTCAGACCATTCGGATTATTATTGATGACATAGGTATCTGCGCCAAGCGCATCGAACACGGACTTTGCGATATTCCAGGAGCTACCATTGGCGCAATCCAAACCGGCCTTGACACCCTTAAAGGAGTAGATGCCCAGCGAGATCAGGTAGCCCATGTAGCGGTTGCGACCTGCCACATAGTCCACAGTGCAGCCGATGTGCTCACGATGAGCAAAGGGCAGCTCTGGCCAGTCCTGATCAAAGACATGGAGTTTGCCGTCGATGTAATCTTCTACTAGCAGCAGAGTTTCCTCCGGCATCTTCTCGCCGTAGCAATCGATCAGCTTGATGCCATTATCATAGTAGGGGTTGTGGCTGGCAGAGATCATAATGCCGCAGTCGAAGTCATCGACACGAGCGATATAAGCTACAGACGGGGTGGTGGTAACATGGAGCAAATAGGCATCTGCACCGGAAGCGGTCAGGCCAGCAACCAAGCTGTACTCGAACATATAGCTTGAGCGGCGCGTATCCTTGCCGATAACAATACGGGCAGGTTCATGCTCGTTGTTACGCTCACGTAGAGCATTATAATACCAGCCGAGGAAACGCCCCACCTTGTAGGCGTGATCGGCTGTTAAAGTAATTCCAGCTTCCCCACGGAAGCCGTCTGTTCCAAAGTATTTACCCATTTCTATTCCTTTCCTGCCCTTCACGCAACCTTGATCAATACATTTTATTTATCAATATGCTTTTATCGGACACCTAATCTTTCTTAGCACATTTGTTATAAGGACGGAAATCGCAACTGTTCCAACTACACGAACAATATAAATCAAAGCTGCTCCCATTTCCGTTCCAAATACACTGATACCAAACCATTTCATTGCACATGAAAGAACCAAATAATTTAATGGCTCTGCCCATAAATAAACTCCATACGTATTTTGAGAAATAGCAAGTAGTTTTTTATGATGTTCTTCCTTTAATGCACTTTCAATTATTCTGGCAAACGTCCAAATCCATATAATTCCAACAAATGGTATTACGGTATTTATTAAAATCCATCTTACTGATGCAGTGCAAAAGCTGATTTCATACAGAAGTGCAAACAAAAATGTCTCTGCCACAAAAGCCCATTTTTTCGACCTGAATCCATGATTTTCCGACGTTTTACTTAGCTCATTTAGAATATCATCAATAAAATGTCCTATCCAAAACCAAATCAACCATCGGAACGGATTTCCAAAAGGAACAATTTGACGTGCATATTTATAGAAGCCCAACCCCATCAATGCCAATGTTCCAACAAGCATGAACTGTTGTCCCACATTTTTGATGTGCTTTTCAATCAAATAATCCATAACAAAGCAGAAAAACAGTGCTTCCAAAAACCACAGATAAACTGCATTTGGAAATATTATCTGAATCACAGCCATCATTAGCGGGTGAGCTAAACCATCATAGTATCCTGCTAACATTTTGATTGGTATGTTCCAGACAAGCCATACAAACAGTAACGGAATCAAAAGCCTTTTTGCCTTTTCCCTAATCAGCTTGCTGACAGACGAATAGCGATTCTTTTTTAATTCCATCGAAAACACAGCACCGGACAAGCAAAAGTATGCAGGCATATGAAACGAATAAATCCATTCCGTAAGAAGGCTCGTTGCCTTGTGAACCCCTGCATCTTGAATCATCATATCACTCAAAATCTGGTCGTAATGTATTCCACCAAATTTTGTATTTATCGTGTAATAACTGGCATGACCCAGAACAACCAGAACCGTCAATAAGATTCTCAAAATATCGAGATCATATCGTCTGTCTGTCATGATTGTCCCCCTCTGCCTTTTATTGTCAAGCTTTTTATTTATTGCACACCTTCTTCGCCTTATCAATTACTTGGGTCACTATTTCCAGAACTAAAGGCTCATGCGCAATGAGAAGAACCAGACCATAGCTTCCGAAAAACAAAATTGCCGACAAAAGCAGCACAAAGAAACTATTCCAGCCCAGCATTTTCACCCATACCGAAGCAACACAGCCAATCACCAGTGCCAATAACATTTGTGGATATTGAATTTTCTTATACGCTGGCATAATGTCTTGCTTTAATGCGCCAAACTGTACAACCCACACTACAATTTCCGCAGCAAGCGTTCCAATCGCAGCACCAACAGAAGCGTATCTTGGAATCAAAGCAAAATTCACGATCAAATCAACCACGGCTCCGGCGATTTCTGAATAAAGCACGATTTTCTCTTTTCCAAGCGGCACAAGCATTTGGATGCCCATGACATTGGTTAGCCCAATAAACAAGAGCGTTGGCATAATAACCTGCATCGGAAGAATTGATTTTTCATAGGCACTGCCGGACAGAAAGAAAATGCCTTCTTTTGCAAAAATCATAAAATAGAGCATCATCGGCAACGCAATCAGAAACACAAAATTGATTGCTTTGTGAGCTATCCGATAAAACTCATCAATCATCCTATGCTCGATATAATACGAAGCTCTTGGAAGAAGAACTACACCAAGCGAAGTCACTATACTGACGAGAATCGTTTTAATTTTTACAGCTGCATTATAATAACCAACATCCGCATCCGTTGTCATAAAGCCGAGCATGACCGTATCCAAATGCGTGTAAATTGTCGTAGCACAGGACATTGCAAAGAAAACTGCAATCGGCTTAAAATGTCGCTTAAAATGATATTTTCCTACCGGTCGCATATCAATGAACTTGTGCGCATTGATAAAATTAAAAATATTGGAACCCGAAGCGGCAAGTATCGTAATTGCACCATAAAAAATGTAATCCGACTTTTGATGCACAAAAACAAACATTACAATAAGTGCAACAAATTTGAAGATAATGGAACGAATCGTTATATAAGTATACTGTTCCAACGCCTTGTACATCCACTCCATACCAATCACATTAAATGCAATCGTAAGGCTTACGATAATATATAAGGCTCTTTCTTCTCTCAATCTTGGAACAAGCATTAAAGCAACCGCTAATGCAGTATACGAAATAACGCTCATCACAAAATTGATAATCACCAGTTCCTGTGTCGTTCTGGTCAATTCTTCTTTATCATCTCGAACCTTTGCACAGGCACGGATGCCGTATGTAGGAATACCCAACTGTGCAAACATCGAAAAATAGGAAATCAATGATGTTGCAAATGAAACCTTTCCAGTTCCTTCCGGCAGCAAAATTCTGGAAACATACGGAAATGTTATCAGTGGAAAAATGAATGACGACATTGTTAATAGCGCATTCATTATAAAATTCAGTTTCAATGATTTTTGTTTACGCATAGAGTCACCTTTTGAGGATTAGTCCCAATAAAATTGATATGGAACTGTTGCTGCATAATTCAACAGCACATAAGCTCTGTACCATGTTGCGAATAATATAGCAATCAAAATCCATGCCCAAATGTTTTTAGATTTTTCCGAATAGCAAGTATATGTATTACTTAATCCTATCATTTGCAATGGAATAAAGAAATAACTTGACCTCGAAATATATTCTGCAAACAAAGGACCTAATACTGTAAACATAAAGACGACACCAGATGCAAATATATAAAATAGCCCTTGCATTTTTCTTCTATTTAAATATCTAAAATGCACAACCAATATCAACAGATATGTTGCCTGTATTAACGCAACAATCAGTGAAATTGATCTTCCTTCTGATACAGTTGAAAACTGACCACCGCTCAAGTAATTAAGATAGTTTTCTCTGAAAATTCCCATATTAACCAGAAGCCGAACAAGATTGTTAATTGTTACTGATATCGCACCAACAACTGCAACTGCAAACATTCCTTTGAGAAACTGCTTTTTTTCACTTGTGCCAGGTTTATCTTGTAAAAACAGATACATCGGAAATATGCCAAATCCCAATATAGCCGATGAATGCATGGCAAATGCTATTACCATAAGGACAAAATACGGTTTATATTGTTTATCAAACAAATATGTAACTGCCAATGTAACAAAACTGACCGCAATCGTTTGTCTCATAATATTCAGTGATACATTGTACATACTAAAATAATACAACAGCATCACAAGCCACACTGGTGTTCCATACAGCTTCTCACATCTGCCAAAAGCTATATACACTACCGTTACTGCGACCAATTCGTAGACAAACAAACTCCAGTGATAATCATTTGCTACTTTGGCAACCAAATATACTATTAAATTAAATCCTATATCTGCATTTCCAAGAATTGATTGGTTTTTCAAAAAATTGATTATGCTATCACTTTGTTTTGCTCTTTCAAAAAATGAAATAGCATAGCTTTTTACATCTACTCCTATGTTTTCAGCTCTAAGTCCAGCAAGAATCGCCGGTAGCAACAATCCTATTATAATCAAGAGTTTCTGTATACTCTTATTCTTTGTTGTTTTAGCTAAATAAATGCAAAGCGTAGACAGTCCAAACACAACTAGATATATCGCCATTCAATTTTCCTTCCTTTGCATTGCTTATTGCAACTACATTATTTTTGCAAAGACAGTTCATTCGCAATATATTCCTCAAACTTTTTTCTCTGAGTAATAGAATCCAAGGTTCCGAGGAAAATCACTTTAGCTCTGATAAAGTCACCTTTAAGCAATTTCTGAAGTGCAACCTTAAAATTGTGAATAACCAATTTTTTTCTTTGCTTCTGACTTACAAAAAGCCCCTCATTGATGGTTGTATTACGATAATATTTCCGAAACATTTCCAATCGTTTCGTATCGTTCTCCATCATAATATCTAATTTCTTTGCATTAAATCTCTTGTGCAAAGCCACACTTGCACCTACAAAATAGGCTGGCGCATAATACTTTGATATTCTCATGGTGTATTCCGAATCATCACCCCATATAAAGTAGTCCTTGCATGGGAGACCGCACTTCTTGATTGCATCATAGGAAACCAAAATGGAAACAAAAGTCGCTCTTGAAATCTGAACGATGCCCTCCGACAGATATTTATACCAGTGCGGATATCCATTTTTTGCAGGACGCATATCAATGGCAGGCACATTCATTGGCTCACTATCTGGTCCAATAATCGAGCTTGCTAAATATCCTATTTTACCCTCAATTTTAGATCTGGCAGACATCAGCTCTTCTAAGCAATCTGTATACGGAATCGTATCATCATCCATAATCCAGACGTAATCACATTCCATATCTCTGCAAATCTTAATTCCCTCGTAAAACCCACCTGCACCGCCAAGGTTGGTTTCCATTCTGCGATAATCTATTACGTCTTTGTCATACTCTCCGCCTTTTATAAACAAATCGGCGGTTCCATCCGTGCTTGCGTTATCAATTAAAACAATCTTATGTACTTTATATGTCTGAGACAAAACTGCATTCAAGCATTCTTTCAGCAGTTTGATTCTATTATAAGTAACTATAACCGCAATAACTTTTTCCATCGTTTACGCAATCCTCATTTCTCTTCTACTAACTTTTTCACAACCGTAGCAGGTACTCCACACGCTACACACGCTGCCGGAACATCTTTCAGAACCACTGCTCCTGCTCCTACGATTGCATTGTCTCCTATCTCTACCCCCCCCCACTATTACTGCATTAGCTCCTATCTGAACGTTATTTCCAATAGTAGGAACACCACTCTGTCCTTTTCCGCCAATAACGACATTCGCTTGAATTCTGGCATTCTCACCAATTACCGCATTCTCATGGATAACCACACCGATTGCACGATGCGGAAAATACGCATTTTTACCGATTTTTGCAGTAAATGGAATATCACATGCAGGAAAAAAGATTCTGCTTACAAGCTTCAAAACAGCCGGGAGAACCGGAACGTGATGTTGAACCAGCCAATTTCCATATTTATAAATCGAATAATAATTCTTCAACATTTTATACCTCAAATCATCTTAGAACGTACCATCTTTTCTTTTTACTATAAATCTACCAAATGCCTTCAGAAGAATTATATTTTTTCCAACTCTGTACGGCTTTGCTGCCACTATTTCAAAATAGCACTTAATCGCTTCGCCCACCTGTTTCGATTGAATGTACAGTCTCAGTTCATATTCTCTACGCGAAACAAGTACATCTTTATCGGTTGTCAATATATCTTTCTGCTTTTCATCGAGACGGTGCAATGCGTCCAATCTCTTCATCGTGTTTCCAGTAATGCGCTCTCCCTTATGGATATAATAATGAATGAGCGAATCCTCGGTATAGTCTATATCATAAATTTTGCTTATACGAAGCCATGTATCCCAATCCTGTGACGCTACCATTTTAGGGTCAAATCCCCCAACCTTCTTAAGTGCTTCACTTTTTAGCAGAGGAAATGAACAGGAACCTATAAAATTATCACACGAGAGCTGCTTATATACGGAACCTCTATACGGTGTATGTCGATCAAACACACATCTGGTGCTTCCATCTCCTTCGTGGATGGTCGCATTACAATAAACCAGTCCGAGATTATTCTTGGACTTTCTAAACACATCCAACTGCTTTTCGATTTTATCTTTTACCCATTCATCATCGTCATCAAGAAAAGCAATATACTTGCCATTGCTATTAGAGAAGCCTGTATTTCGAGCTGCACAAGCGCCCATATTTTTTTCATGCTGAATATATTTAACCCTGAAATCCGATATATTTTCGCAGTAATTTTTTACTTCATCTCGATATTCATATTCATTTGGGCTATCATCCACGATAATCAGTTCCAGGTTCTCATGGGACTGATTCAACACACTATCAATAGCTGCTTTAATTTGAGACACACGACGTTTATATGTTGTAATAACAACACTTACCAATTCTTTTTCCATTCTATTCTCCAGATGTATTACTTTGTTTGAAGCACACCATCGTACAACTCCACCAATGAATTTTTCTTTGTTGCAATTTCAAACCCAGCCTTGGTTGCACAATCCTTAAATTCATCTCTTTGCAAATGAGGAGTTTCGCATATACGTTGCGCCCATACTTTTGGCGATTCATTCAAGCTGATATAATTCATATTAGGACTTATATTCACGTCCTTCGGCACATTTGTTGAGCTAAAACATGGAAGCCCTGCTATTTGTGCTTCAACAAGCACCAAGCCAAGCCCCTCAAATTTCGATGGCATCAATAATACGTCCATTGCGGAATACAATTTATTCACATCATTTCGTGAGCCAAGCAATACAACTTTATCCTCAATTTTGTTCTTCTTTATGGTATTGAGAACAAGAGGCTTTAGTTCACCATCACCTGCCCAAATCATCATTGCCGCAGGATTCAATTTTGCTATCTCCGAAAATACGCTTATTATAAATGCCGGATTTTTCGGTTCGGACATTCTTCCCACTACACCAACTACAAATTTATTTTCTATTTCAAGACTCTTTCGGAGTTGCATTCTTGCATCAGGATCAAAGTGATATTGTGAGGTATTCATCGCATTTGTTATAATCGCAAATGGTTTATTTCCGAACACTGATTTTCCCGCGGATTCCGAACAAGCCACATACTCATTTGCATCTGCTACGCAAGCCGTGTCATACAGTAATGATCTCATTCTCGCTTTCATAGAGGATGTTTCTCTCGGAGCATGGGTATGATATATCCGTCTACTCATTCCCATACTTTTTGCAGCGTGCAAGGACATTACAGCATTTAACCCGCTGATATTAACGTGCAGTATATCATACCCCTTATTCAATACCGTTTTAATGTAACGATAATTTGAAGCATTGGGTTTTCCTGTGTCATGCGGAAGTAGGTAAATCTTGCTATTATGTTTTTTTACAGTATCTACAAATGGAGAATCTATATTTCTATTCAGCAGGAAATCAATCGTGTACCCTTGTTCTACTGTGTATTCGTAATATTTCATAATGCAGGAAGCAATCCCACTCCCTACGCGCAAATCCCTCATTTGAATGAGAATCTTTTTCTCCTGCATCCAATTTCCTCCAAAAACTATTTTTTCAAACGCGCACCGCTCAACCTTTTTAGCGACTGCCTTCCATTAACCAAAATCCTTAGAATGCCATATGCTCTCTTTTTCAAAAAGAAAACAAAAATTCTTTGGCTTTGCGTGAGCGTTGTTCTATCAACTTTTTTCAGTGCAACATTATATGGGTATTTATCTAACGTCTGATTTAATTGCTCGTTTACAAGTTTCCGACTCATTTTATTTTCCGGGTGGAAATAAAATAGTCTCATACAAGAATATAACCGCGTTAGTACTCTTGCATAGTATGCTTTCCAATACTCTTCTGGCAACGAAAACTTTTTGATTATTCTTTCATAGTTTTCAAAAGCCACTTCGTTATAATACTGAGCTTTTTCATTGAATCTATTTGTTACGGATTCTTGCAAATATCGGTAATGATATAATGCACTATGGATATAATAAAATTTATCCGTCAACTGTAAACACTCGGCATTAAAAATTACATCCTGACCTTTTCTCGCCTTTGGGTCAAACCACATCTCGTTATCTTTCAACAAGGACGCACGATACATTTTATTCCAAATCGTATTTGTTTCGTATTCATACGCTCTTCCGTTGACTGATAAGAAATTAAAAGGAGCAATTTTCAGATTATGTACCCATTCTTTGTCTAAAACTCCGCTACTGTCTTTTAGATATTTAACATTAGACTTTCCATCAAATTCCTGAACATAATCAAACCAGAATATATCGAAATCATTATACTTTTTTTGTGCGTTATACAATGTTGACACATGATTTGATTCAACCCAGTCATCTGGATCAACGAATGTTATCCATTCTGTTGAAGCTGCTTTTATTCCAGCATTTCTTGCGACTGACACGCCTGCATTTTCCTGATGAATAACGATAACACGCTCATCTTTCTGCGCATATTCATCACAAATATCACCACTTTGATCTGGTGATCCATCATCTACGGCTATAATCTGGAAATCCTTCATATCCTGCGCTAATAGACTGTCAAAGCATTCTCGCAGATAGCTTTCCTTTATTTTATATATGGGTATTATAATACTTAAAAAAGGTGTCATATACTTACCTTTCGTACTTTCGATTGATTACATCATTATAGAAAGCAATGTATTTTTTCTTCATTACATCCGTGTTATAAATTTCAAGTACATCTTGATATGCACGTTCTGGAAGTTTTGAAGGGAAGTCTTTCATTGCTGCCTTTATGCGTTCCGCATATTCTTCAGCCGTATTGCATACATATCCGTTGACACCATCGTTAATAACGCTTTTATTACCCATCGTGTTACTAACAAGAATCAACTTTTTGATATACATATTCTCAATCAAGCTCATTGCAATAGCTTCACCAAGGCTACACAAAATGAACGCATCTGCGCCTTTGGCCATAGCCAAAGCTTCCTTCCGGGGTTTCCATCCGGTCACTTCGATGTTTGGAGCAGTCAGTTCATTTTCAAGTTCACCGTTACCAATCCAAATAAATTGCGCCTCTGGAACCAGTTCCGCAATTTTGTTAAAAAGCTGTGGCTGTTTCTGGACGCAAGCTCTTCCCAAGGTAAACACCGTAAACTTATCATTTTTTACAGGCTCAATTCCATCAAGAGATGCCGAAAGGTCTGCGAGATTGACTCCTGTTTCAACATAAGCCGTTCTCCTAGAAAACTTCTTTGCTTCCTCATCCTCACTCTCACAGCAAGTAAGTGTAAGTGCCTTGTTTCCCAGCACTTTTTCAGCAAATTTATAGATTTTGCTCTTTTTACCCGGCCCCATAAGAATATGTGCATACCCATGAGGTGTATAAACAACAGCGTTATTTTTACCATTGTATGCAAGTCGTCCTAAACCACCTGCAACAGAAGAATGCAGATGAATTACATCTGGTTGCACATCTTTTTCAATTTGACGTAATTCTTTAATAGCTGCAATATCACTTTTTAAGTTGGTCAATCCTTTAACACCAACATTTTCCATTTCAATCAAATGTACTCTTTGATCTAAAAAATCCGTATAGTTTTTGGGTGTCTGTGGTCTAAGCGAATATGCAAGGTAAACATCAAACTCATCTACCATGTCATTGCAAAGCTGAGAAACGTATGTAAATACACCTCCACCAAAGGCCTCACAGACCATCAGTATTCTTTTCTTTTTCATTACGCTTCTCCCAACTCACTTGCACATTTATCCAATACAGCGGCAATGACCTGATCCATGTCATAGTACTTATATTCACCCAAGCGACCGCCAAAAATCACTTTACTTTCTGCCTCTGCCAGCTTTTTATACTCAGAATACAGTAAACTGTTCTTTGCATCATTGACAGGATAATACGGCTCATCCCCCGGTTTCCATTCGCTGCTATATTCGCGGCTGATAATAGTTTTTGGCAAATCATTCCCGTTTTCATCCTTGCCAAACTCAAACCACTTATGCTCGATGATTCGCGTCCAAGGTGTTTCACGATCTGTGTAGTTGACTGCAGCATTGCCTTGGAAACTGGGCTTATCGAGAATCTCATTTTCAAAGCGAACAGAGCGGTACTCCAGTGTGCCCAGCTTATAGTCAAAGTAGGCATCGATGGGGCCGGTGTAGACAACCTTGTCGGCCAGTTCATCCAGCTCAGCCTTGTTTTCCAGATAGTCAGTATTCAGGCGCACCTCGATACCGTCCAGCAAGTTGGCAATCATCTTGGTGTAGCCGCCAATGGGAATGCCCTGATACAACGCATTGAAATAGTTGTTGTCAAAGGTCAAGCGCACGGGCAGGCGCTTGATGATGAAGGCAGGCAGATCCTTGCAGTCACGCCCCCACTGCTTCTCGGTGTAACCCTTGATGAGCTTCTCATAGATGTCACGACCCACGAGAGAGATGGCCTGCTCCTCCAGATTTTTCGGCTCACCAGTGATTTCCTTGCGCTGCTCCTCAATTTTTGCAGCGGCTTCCTCCGGTGTCACAACGCCCCACATCTTGTTGAAGGTATACATATTAAAAGGCAACGAATACAATTCACCCTTATAATTAGCGACCGGAGAATTTGTAAAGCGGTTGAACTCGGCAAACTGGGTGATGTAGTTCCAGACTTTTTTATTGTTGGTATGGAAGATATGCGCACCGTACTTATGGACATTGATACCCTCAATATTCTCTGTGTAAATATTGCCAGCAATGTTGGGACGCTTATCTACAACCAGAACAGATTTTCCATGCGCTTTAGCTTCATGTGCAAAAATGGCACCATACAGGCCGGAGCCAACTACCAAATAATCGTACATCTTAACTTTTCCTTTCCCTCACTTGCTTTTTTCAATTAGTCTCTCTGGAAAATATCTCTTGTGTAAACTTTCTCTTTCACATCATCCAGGCACTTGTCATAACGGTTTGCAATGATAGCGTTGCTCATCTCCTTGAACTTAGCCAAATCGTTGACCACAATACTACCAAAGAACGTCTCACCGTCTTTCAAGGTCGGCTCATAAACCACAACCGTTGCTCCCTTTGCTTTGATACGCTTCATAACACCCTGAATGGAGCTCTGACGGAAGTTATCGCTATTGCTCTTCATTGTCAGGCGGTAAACGCCGATGGTAACAGCTTTCTCCTTGTCCTCATCAAACTCATTCTCCGCATCGTAGCCGTAGTAGCCAGCCAGCTTCAAAACGCGGTCAGCAATGAAGTCTTTTCTTGTTCTGTTGCTCTCGACAATAGCTTCAATCAAATTCTCCGGTACATCGGCATAATTTGCCAGCAGCTGTTTAGTGTCCTTGGGGAGGCAATACCCGCCATATCCGAAGCTAGGATTGTTGTAGTGGCTACCAATACGAGGGTCAAGGCAAACACCATCAATAATCTGCTGGGTATCCAATCCCTTGCTCTCTGCATAGGTGTCCAGCTCATTGAAGTAGGCAACGCGCAGAGCCAGATATGTATTGGCGAACAACTTAACAGCCTCTGCCTCGGTGAAGCCCATGAACAGGGTGTCGATGTTCTCCTTAATAGCACCTTCCTGCAGCAGACCAGCAAACTCATGTGCAGCCTCTACCAATCGCTCATCACTTAAATCAGTGCCAACGATGATACGAGAAGGATAAAGATTGTCGTACAGTGCTTTGCTTTCTCTTAAAAATTCCGGACTGAAGATGATGTTCTTGCTGCCGAACTTCTCACGCACAGATGCCGTGTAGCCCACAGGGATGGTGGACTTGATAACCATAATGGCATCCGGGTTATATTCCATAACCAGTTTGATCACAGCTTCGACTGCAGATGTGTCAAAGTGCTGGGTGTGGCTATCGTAGTTCGTAGGGGCCGCTATCACAACAAAGTCCGCATCAGAGTATGCAGCCTTTGCATCCAGAGTTGCGGTCAGGTTCAATTCTTTTTCTGCGAGATACTTCTCGATATAGTCATCCTGAATCGGAGACTTACGGTTGTTGATCATCTCAACCTTCTCCGGTACAATATCAACTGCCGTTACCTGGTGATGCTGAGAAAGCAGTGTAGCAATAGACAATCCAACATAACCCCCTGATGTCAAGATAGGGGCAACAAATTTCTCAAAAAAGGCAAAAAATAAGCCCCACAAGGTTTTTCTGACAATTTTTTGAATCATCAGAGCCTTGTGGGGCTATCTGTCATTTTATGCTATTTTGTTTTATACCGCCTGCAATGGGGTATCTTCCATCACTTTCTTAAACTGTTCAACAGTCATTTTAGCTTTCGTTGCAGCACGTTCCAGCGACAGATCACCTTCTCGAACAAGCTGAACCAGCATCCGAATTTCACCAATTTCGATGCCCTCCTGCCTTACGCCCTGACTAAGATTGCACACTTCAAGCACCTCTCTTTCCAGTTCTTCGCTCATTGCAATGCCAAACTCTTCTTTCAGAATCTTCTTCTCCGAACCCGACCTTGTGGAAGATAACAGCACTTCCATGAATTTCAGGATTCCTTTGTGATTCTCCGTCCCTGGCTTGCCTAAGCAAATCATTACAACGCTCATCAAATCGTAGTTTTCGGTTTCTTCCTGCACTTCTCCAATCAACTGTTCCGGTTTAATGGAGTACCGGGTAAGCGTGTTTTCAAAACCATCTGACGGCTGGGTACAAATCCAAATCGAATAGACCTTACGAATTTTCCCGTATTCGGATTTTGTAAAAATCGGGCCGTGCTGTGCAGAAATCATTCTGCTACAATAATAGATTGCCCGTTTCGTCAATGGGTATTCCGGCTTGAATTTTGTCTGTGCTTCCACATTGATAATCAGACGAATGACTTCTTCCTGTTCTGTGCTGTCCGCAGATTTCGGTGCGATTGCGTCAAAGCGAACATCGTAGAACAATGTTTCCTCGGTCAGCGTAGAATCCTCGTTGCTACTGCCCTTGATTACATCTGTTGACTTTTTGGGTCTGTTCGTATCATCGGCATTCACTTTCTCGCAGTAGATTCAACAAGAGCGTAAACTCTCCTATTGTGCTTCCATCTTACCATAATTCACCGCCCGCATCAAGCGACTAACTGTAAACTTTTCTTGCGTGGAGTTGTCCATATTATCGCATTCTTCGCCACTGTTATATCATGGACAACTAATTATTCTGGAACCAACTGATGTAAGATTCACATTTTCAGTCAGCACTCTCCCGTTTTCTATCTGCATCGCATCCGTTATCTTAAACGAAACAAGCCGCTGCTGTGGAAAAGCTCTTCCGAGCAGCCGATAGGACATTTTCTTGTCCCACCCAGAATCCCCGTAAATCATGCGAACCAATGCCATACACTTGATTTCATCGCTATTGGATTCATCCGGCTTTCCCACACGATGCGCTCCTGATTCTTCTGCTCCACACGCCTGTACAGCTATCTGTTTCATTTTGCGATTATACAGAAATCGATAGTGTGACGGCCATTCTAACGCTTCCAGCGTTTTTCTGAAGACCGTGATTCGTCCCTCTTCCTCGCAGAAACTCATGCCAAGTCCTGCCTGTTGCTCCGTTTTCTGTTCTGTTTTCTGCATACTGCTCACCTCCCGCAAATGGACAGACTATTCACTTATGCAACCGGCAATCAGTCCTTTCCAGCTTCAGGAACGATCTTTCCTGTTAGAATCCCCATTGACACATACCCATCCATTTGCTGGACTTCAGATTCTTTTCGGTGTTCTTCCACAGGCACACCAAAAGTTCCCACAATATCATCTGGGTAGAATCCTTTGCGGCTATCCACAGGTTTTGTTGCTGCAGTATTATCCTGCGAATCTGCTGCATTCTTTTTTCTTCTCTGTCCCTCATGGAAAATTTCTGGCACAAGAAGATCAAAAACATACAAAGTTTCACCCTCAAATGTAATCCTGTACCCTAACATTTTATATCGGCACTCGCTGTCCCATCCCATTTCTTGATAAACTAAAGTCGCAAATGGCTTGCAGGACATCTTCCGGCTTTTGCGCTTATCCGGTTTTGCCACGCACCAACGCAGAGCGTCCTTGTCATTTTCATCACACCCACGAACAACGATACGCTTCAAATCATTGTTGAACATGACATGAACGTAGACCACATCCTCCAGCCCTGTGATACAGGCTGTATTGAATGTGATACTATCTTTACGAATCACGATTGCCGGGTCACGCAGATGGGCGAACAGTTCCTTTCGCACGACCTGGTAGCCATCATACGAAAAGGCACTTTCCAGTTCTTCCGCCCGTGCGTCTCTATCATCCTGCACAATCTCCTTCTCTGACGGCATGATTGTTGTGTTTTCTTCATTCATCTATAATCAGTCCATCCTTCCATTATCTTCTCCGCTTCATGGAGCAACTTATTTAGACTTTCTGCCGTAAATGTGTTCATTTCCTCTATCTCCGACGCAGGACGAAATACATCCCAGTTTCCGGCATAATGCTCCTGCCGTAAGATACCCACCTGCGCAATACTTGTAATCGGCTGTCCAAATGTCCCAGCCCACTCTGGTGGGAAAATGTAAATCTTCTTTCTGACCGTTTCGCCCTCATCTTCTTCGGTGTTTTCCTTTGGAGGCAGAACGATTTCTTCCACCTTAATCATTTCAGGCTCATCAAATGCGAACAGCATCATTTTGTTATCGCCCTGTTCCAAAAACTGACCACGAAACCGATAACGCAAATCCTCATCCCATTCCATGATGTCAAATAAAGTCTTTGCAAGTCCACGACAGCCCAAAGTGCTTGCACACCAACGTCCCTCTTTCAGTCTGCCCCAACGGATCGCGTTTGGATTATTCTTGTTACAGGGGCGAATGACAATGCAGCGTTCAACAGAATTTAACAGCAGCTCCACATATTCAACATTTTCAAACTTTTTCAAGCAAGCGGTGTTAAAGCGCAATCGTCCATTAGAAATCGTCATGGCCGGATTCTGCATGGTAGAAAAATACTGTGCCCTGACCACTTCATAGCCCGTCAGATCAAGACGTTTTTTCACATCCGCAGCAACAGTGGCATCCGGTTCTTTCATCACGCTTTCAGAGGCTTCCCTGTATTCTTCTGCCGAAAAACCTGTCCAATCCTTATCAAAAGGCACATATCCTCGCAAAATCCCATCTTCAACCACGCTTAACACGGGCAAGGGTCTGTTTTTCTTTGAATAATTGCGGGATGCCCGCAGATGATTGGCTGCATTGAAAACTTCTCTGGAAACAATGGCTTCATGGTGATTCTTCTGCCTGTACTGTGTCCGGTCATTATTGTTTTTCTTTGATTTATGTGTCAAAAAGTTCGGTGTAAAGGTCTTTCTTGCCAGTACATCACCACAATGGCGCTCATTTGCCAGAACACCTGCAAGTGTACCGGGATTCCACTCCACACGCCCCAGCTTCGTCTTACGGCTATACTCCATCAAAAGGGTTGCAATTTCCGTAAGCGAATATCCATTCAGGTACAGGTAGTAAATCACCTTTACTGTCTGCGCTTCCTCCGGGTTAATTACAAGGTTGCCTTCCTCGTCTTTATCGTATCCAAGCAATGCAGGGGTCAGGAACAAGCCACGGCTGAACCGCCGATCAATCGACCAGTTCATAATGATAGATTTGGAATGCGATTCTTCCTCTGCCACAGATGCCAGAATCGTCAAAATCATGCGTCCATTGCTGTCCAGCGTATAGATATTATCCGCTTCAAATTTCACACCCACAGGCGGATTCAGATTTTTCAGAAGTTCAATCACAGAAAGGCAATCAACGATATTTCGAGCGAAACGGGCAATGGATTTTGTAAGGACGAGGTCAATCTTGCCTGCCTTGCAGTCCTCAATCAACTGCTGCATCCCTTTTCGGTGTTCCAGAGATGTGCCGCTAATGCCCTCATCCGCATAGATTCCAACAAATACCCATCCCGGCTGTGCCTGAATATAATCCGTATAATAGTTTTTCTGAAGTTCATACGAAGAAGTCTGTTCATCATTATCGGTGGAAACACGGATATATGCTGCCACACGCCGAATCACAGAACTCGTTTCCAAATCTTCTATGATTTTGGCAGGGATGACCTCCAATTCTGATATATCCACGCCCTTATAACGGTCTCTGATTTTTTGCTTACGGTCTACTGCTTCTACTTCACCGATAATCATGTACTTTTCCTCATTCTCCCGTATGGATGCTCCAATACCATTGTCGCATCTTCCGATAACTTCGGATAGCGAGTTCTTTCTTCGTATTTTCTGCGGTTCTACGGCTGATTCCTTCATCTTTCATCCGCATATAGATTTCTCTTGCACTCATATCGCCATCAGAAAGCAACTTTTTTATCAGATATGCTGCCTTTTCTGTTTTTGACGCAAATTCCGGCACTTCAGGTTCTGCCGATGGAATGGATGCACTCCGGCACTCCAGCCATTGAAAACCTGTCTCTGCTGTTATGGAAAATCGGATTTCTCCATCCGACGGAGCTAGACTGTTCTTTATCTGCCGGACAATGCGTATATTCGCATCTTCCGAGTCACGCTCCACCTGCAAAACGCTTCGAGCTGCCGCCACAACATCTATACTGCCAAGACTCCGATACAGACCTTTCGTTCCCTCTTTCTTATTGAGGTGACCAATCAGTACAATAGCACAATCATAAACTGATGCCCACATTCCAAGTCTCTGCATCAGCTTTCTGGCTCTCCCTGCAATCTGGAGATCAGAATCGCTCCCTAAATACGCCTGAATCGGGTCTATGACTACAAGCCATGGGCGAAATTCTATAATTGCCTGCCGGATGCGCTCATCATCCAATGTCAAACCGCTGTATGTTTCTTCATTGATAAAAGCTACTTTTCTACAATCTGCGCCGCATCTTTCCAGTCTGGGTTTAATGGTATCTGATACTCCATCTTCCGAACACTGGTAGATAACCCTCTGCGGCATCCCAACAGGCTTTCCATCCGGTGTTTTCCCACCCTTAGAAAGTTCCGCAATCAGATTCATCATCATGGTTGATTTTCCATCGCCGGGATCGCCTTGTAGCAATGTTATCTTTCCCACTGCAATGAATGGATACCACAACCAGCGAACAGAAGTTGCCTGTACATCACTATATAATGTAAGAATTCCTTTTTCTATCTTGTCTGCCATCGTCTCACCTTCCTATTCGCAGTCTTTTCCCACTTCTATTATAAAGCATTTGTTGCGTTTTGACTGCTACCCATCAGGTAGCATGAGTTGCTTTTTGCTACCTGATGGGTAGCAAAATATCCTAAGACCACAGAGCAGTTAGCCGTGTGTCCCTTTGCGGTCTTAGAACCTTTGATATAGAGTTGCTCTGCCCACCATCATGCGAGATAATTGTACTGCCTTATGCGGGTAATCATAAGGAGAAAAGCACATGGCTACTGATTATAAAGCTTTGGGCAAGCGCATTTCAAATGCCCGAAAACAAGCTGGTATCACGCAAGAGGCCCTGGGAGAGCAGCTTAACATGACACGAAAACATATTAGCGTAATTGAATCCGCTATCAAACGCCCAAGTCTTGATGCCTTGGTTGATATTGCCAATGCTCTTGACGTATCGACTGATGATTTGCTGGTAGATAGTTTGATGCACTCGACTTCAACCTCAAATTCCGAAATTCACCGTCTGCTCTTGGACTGCAATGAAATCGAACAGGAAATTCTGACCCGGATGGTAAAAGAGCTGAAAGCAATCTTGTACGGTTTGGGAATCTGATTTTGTAACTCGTTGACCATATAACAAAAAATCCCGCATAAGCCACAGCTGCACTTCGGTTCACACCGGGGTGCTGTCTGTGGCTTATGTAGAAAATGTAGGCAAAACCATTCCCACATAATGAAATACCCGCCTGATCGAGAAGATTTGCGAATCCTCTCAACCAGACGGGCATTCTTTTTGCTCACCTCGCTGTTTCTATGCAGTTATGCGCCATACTTTTCCAATGCTCTCCGAATCACATCCTCACAGTTAAACTCAACTTTCATCGTCTGATCGTCATACAGATAAACCATGCTCACAAAAGCATCCACACATTCTTTTGTCAGCCCGCCAATGTACGTTTTCTCGCTGGCCTGTTTTGTCAGAGCGCGGATTTCTTCATCCAGTTCATCGGCACACTCCTGTTCTTCCTTTTCTGTCTGTATGCTATCCTGCAATGCAGCCAGTTTTTCCGAAAGGGTCTTTTTCTTTTCTATGTACACATCTCGCCGTAGCACACCGTCCGCATACGATTCATATAGTTTGATTTGCTCTACCCGAATGGCTTCCGCTTGCTTTTCCAAGTCCTCAATGTCCATGCAGCGCACCGTGATAGACTGCTTTTCCTGCATTCCCTGATTTACCACATCCAGCGCATAGAATACTGTTTTTATCGCACGAGCCACTTTTGCATTCACCGAATATTCTCTGTAATAGCCGCCGTAGCATTTAGAGAACTTTCCGGCTGACCGTTTATAGCCGCAATAGAAAACCATTTCCCCATATTGCCTTTCGTGGCGAAGCTGCCGATTACAGTTTCCGCAGCAGATTTTTCCTTTTAACGCAAAATCATCACCCACCTTATATTGAATTGGAGTTACGTTACGGATTGCTTTCTGTGCCTGGTAGTATTCATCTTTTGTCACGATGGCCTCATGAGCGTTTTCTGCGATGATCCACTTATCCTCCGGGAGCGTCCGAACAGAGGTAGTATTCACATCAATTTTCTTTCTTCTCCCCATAACCAACGCACCAGTGTATTCATACCGTCTAAGGATTCTCCACACGATTGCCGCGTTCCATAACATTTCACTGTCCGGGGCAATAATAGGATTGCTGCCCATCAACAGATTCTTTCGTTTCGCATACAATCCCGGCGTAGGAAGATTTAATTCGTTCATGCCGTAGGCGATCTGCGTTGTATTGCGGCCGGACAATGCTAATTCAAATACTTTTTTCACGCAGACTGCAGCCTCCGGGTCAATCTCCCACCGCCGCCCACCTTTCTTGTTCCACACATACCCAAAAGGAACATTCGTGCAGGTGGCTTTCCCGTTCTTCCAGTTCGTTTCCAAAGCAGCCCGAATCTTTTTCGCAATATCCCGGCTATACATATTATTCACCAGATTGCTGACCGCCACTTCGATTCCCGGCGTTCCGTTGTTCAGTTTCATGCTGTCAAAGGAATTATTCACAGCAATAAACCGAACTCCCATCAACGGAAAAATCTGTTCAATGTAATCGCCAACACCGATATAGTCACGACCAAGGCGGGATAAATCCTTTACCATGATGACTTTTATATCGCCCTGCTTCAAATCTACGATCATTTTCTGAAAAGCCGGACGATTAAAATTTGTTCCCGTGTAGCCATCATCTACATATTCTACAATCTCGCCAAATAAATCTTCCTGCTTCCCAATGTAATCGTGGAGCAGCATCCGTTGGTTCTCAATGCTGTTACTTTCATCCTTGCTGCCCTTTTTCAAATCTCCGTCTGCCAATGATAAGCGGAGATAGATTGCAATTTTATCATTCATTCTGAACCTCCGACATGATTGCAAGCACTTCCTGATAGGGGTCACTGCACTTAAATTCGACCTCCACAGAATTGTCCATTCCCACATAGATTTTCTTGATAAGTTCATGCACCAGTTCTTCATCAAATTCATTTTGATTCAGAATCCCGCGCATCCGCTCCATCTGCGCATCACAGATTTTGATTCTCTTTTCCAGTTCCAATGCACGCTGACGCTGCTTTTGCAGTTCATGTTCCAACCGCTGCTTTTCTGCTATGTAGTGTTCCTTTAGCTGACTGTATTCATCTTCGTCCAGAATTTCAGCTTTATAGTCCTCATATAAGCGCAACCGCCGTTCTTCGGCTTCCTGAATCCGAAACAGGATTGAATTTTCTTTCATCTTGATGGAACGGGCAGAATCCAGATTGCTGCCGCGCATCATGTCTTTTACCATCTTTTCTTCTTCGCACATGGTAGACACCAGATGATGAATCTGATCCATCGCCACCATCATCAGCATTTTCTCCGGCACCGCATGATAGGCACAGGGAGTCGTGTTCTTCTTTCTTTTGCAAATGAACACTCCATAGTGCGTTTCTTTCACCGTACCATGCACACGCCGTTCAAACGTCATGTTGCGTCTGCAGCAACCACAGTAAACCATTCCTGAGAGATGGTTATAACACTTTTCTCTGGTTGTCTTGGAACGAGCCATCGCCCTTTCCCGTTTTTCCTTATTCTGCTCCCGCCGTGCCTGCACTTTTTCAAAATCCGATTTCAGAATGATTGCTTCATGAGCGTTTTCAACAATGTGCCATTCTTTCTTTTCCACTGGATGGAGGCCAATCCCTTTGTATGATGCAGTTTGCGTTTTCCCAGATACCAATTCTCCAATATAGGCACTGCTGTTTAGAATGCGAAGAACCGTACTGGGGTGCCATTTATTATAGGTAGGGTCATCTCCCTCATGTAATTTACGATTCAGCCGTTCGTTCGGCCTTGCAACTTCTAAAAATTCCAACCTGCGGGCAATTTCGTTTGTGCTCACTCCTGCAAGATACCATTGATAGATCAGTTTGACCCACTTTGCATCCTCAGTCGCTTCAAACTTATTTCCCTGCTGGTTCAGCTGATAGCCATACGGTGTACACCACGATGTAGGGATTCCCTTTTCGCGGCGCATCTGGTAACTAAGGCTGATTTTCTTTGAAATATCCTTAGCGTACAAGCTGTTTACCATGTTCTTGATGGGAACCGCAAGACTGTCCACATCCGACTGCCGGATGTTGTCAAAATCATCGTTGATGGCGATAAAGCGAACATGGAGCATCGGGAAAATAGTTTCCAGATAGCTTCCCGTTTCGATATAGTCACGACCAAATCGAGATAAGTCCTTCACTACGATGCACTGAATTTTACCTGTCCGCACATCCTGCATCATACGCTCAAATTCTGGTCGGTCAAAACGTGTTCCCGTAAAACCGTTGTCTGCATAGGTATCGGTCAGCGTCAGTTCCGGGTTTTCCCTGATATAATTATGAATTTGCAAAATCTGTGTGTGCAGGGAATCTTCTGTTTCATGCCCGCCGTTCTCAACCGACAGCCGCGCATACGCCGCCGTGCGCAGAAGTTCTTTTTCGTTTTGCTGTACGGCCTCCTGCACAGCGGCCTGCGGCATCATATTTTTTCTACTTTTTCTTGCCATTGTAATCTTCCTCTCCGCTGTTCAGCCATTCTTCCGGGAAAAATCGCTTCCACTGGCTTTCCTTGAGAATCACTTCAACCTGTTCAAATTCTTCGACCCACACGCTGTCAATCCACTTTTTAATGTGTACACGTTCCAACTTGTTAGGAATTAAAATCGCTCGGAACTTCATCAACCAGGGATTCCCATGGCCAAATGCTTTTTCTATATCATTAACAGCCAGCATTACCTTTTTAAAGGCCGCTTCCTGCTTCTGGACTGCCACCTGATACTGATGTTCATACTCCTCTACCTGTTCTAGTGAAATTGATCCCTGCTCGTATTCCCGATAAACTGCTGTTCGTTCATCGTCCTTGGCCATCAAGTGCGCAACGATCTCATTTGCTTTCTTTCTGTACTGCAACAGTCCAGCATCCATGCACTGCTTGACTTTCTCAGGATTCAAGTCCAGCACCCTGTCAATATGCGCAGCTTGCATTTTTTCTTTTTCCAAAGCTGAAAGAATCTCTCGAAAGATTTTCTCGCTTTCGATGAAAGGGGCTTTTCCAGAGAAGCATCTATACCCCTTGTCAAACGAATAGACTTGCTGGCTTTCATCTTCTGATGTTCTGCACAACAGCCTTTTCCCGCTTTTCTTATCATAGATTTTTTTGAAAAGCAGGTTTGGTTTTTTACGGGGCTTTTTCCGTGAAGGAATTTTGGTGCGCTTTATTTTTTCCTGAACTTCTTGAAACTCGCTTTCTGAAACAATCGGAGGAACTTCTATTTCCCGCTTGGCCTTTGCCAGCTTCAAAGTGCATTTTCCTATATAAAGAGGATTCTGCAAAATAGCGCGAATTGTCGAAACTGGCCATTCGGTTTTTACACCCAGCCTTTTCTTCTGTGCCATCTGGACTTGCGGTGATGGAACGCCCTGTACATCCAATGCTCTTGCGATTTCCGGGATTTTCATATCTTCCAGATACATCTGAAAAATCAGCTTTACAACATACGAACTTTCCGAATCCAGAACAAAACCTCTGGAATCCTCAGACAGTGTATATCCATATTTATTCTGCCGATGGGTCAATGTACCTTCTTCAAATTGATTCTGGCGATTGGTAATAAATTCCAAACGAATCTTGTCAATGGTCTTTCCATTAAAATACTCTGCAACTTCTTCGGCAGTTTTATCTGCACTGCAAAAGTCATCTTCCACAACTGCAAACTGGATGCCCAGCGGATAGAATGTCCTCTGCAATGCTTCTATGGCAAACGGAAGGGTTCTTCCACAGCGGAAGATAGAATCCACAGCAACCGCATCAAATTTCCGAGCCATCCCATCCTGTACCAATTTGTCAAAGCCCTCTGTGGCTTCTGCTGTTCTCTTGCGGTCACTGTATTTTTCGGATACGCTGCACCCACGCTTTTTTAGATACCGCGCAATTCGCTCATTCTGTTCCGCAATCGTATTGGACGGATTTTCTTCTCCGATCCTGCTGGAAATCGACCTTGTATAGCTGACCCATTTCATTCCTCTGCCACCTCATTTCCATGATGTTCTTGATATTCCATAAATTTTTCTGTGATACTGTGCAGTTCATCCTCGAAGCAAAAATGAATTTCAATCTCTGTTTTGCTATGAACATCTATGTGGTCGATCAGTTCCACCACGACCCTGCGTTCGAGCGTTTTGATATGTTCGTACTGCTTAAATTCTTCCAGCCAAGTAGGAAGCAGCGTATCGTGCTTTAATGCTTCCTGCTTCTTTTCGCGGATTTCCTGAATCTTATCCTGCGCCTCTTTTATCTTCTGCGCAAAACGAGTATTCATTTCTCCGTACTCTTCCCGGCTGACAACATCATCGCATAAGTCCTGATACAGACGGATTTTCAAATTACTGTACCGTTCCAATTCAGCTTCCAGCGCAGTGATCTGGCTGTCCAGAATCTTTATGCCAATCTGCTCGCCGCTTGCCAACTCTGCATTGGAGAGTACCTTTTCCGCTTCTACAAGTAGTGTCACCTGATGCCGAATCGCAGCCAGAACACTTTCCGTCAGCTTCTCACTGTTTATCATGTGCGGTGTGCAGCCGCCGCCATTCTTATAGGTAGAGCAGTGATAGTATTGATACTTCTTTCCGTTTTTCGTCACCGTGCGGCGAATCATATTCTGCCCGCAGTCTGCACAGCGCAGAAAGCCTGATAATGGATAAACTGTTGTCTGCGATGGTGCGGTACGAGTGTCCAGTTCCAACAACTGCTGTACCTGTTGAAACTCACCTTTGCTGATAATGGCATCATGCGCATCTTCCACCCGAATCCAGTTTTCACTTCCAACATCATGGCTCTTTTTTACTTTGTAATTGATTTTCCTGCGTTTACCCTGAATCAATGTTCCCGTATAGGATTCATTTTTCAAAATACGATTGACGGAAACCACTGTCCACTTCTGATTCAGCCCAGCCTGAAAACCGCAGGTATAGTTAAATCCATTGGCTCTCTTATACTCGTTCGGCGGCAGGACCCCAAGTTCGTTCAAGTGGCTGGCAATGCGCTGTGAACTCATTCCGTTTAATTTCTGTTTGAATATTTCCTGCACGATGCCCGCAGCGTATTCATCTATAATCAGATGATTTTTGTCTTTGGGGTCTTTGCGATACCCATACCCTGCGAAACTGCCAATGAACTGGCCTTCTTTTCGTTTCACATCCAAGTGACTGCGGACGCGCAGCGAAATATCCCGGCAGTAGGTGTCATTGATAAGATTGTTGAACGGAATCAGAATACGGCCCTTATCATCGTTTTCCTCTGCACTGTCATAATGATCGTTGATGGCAATGAAGCGTACACCCATGAACGGAAAGATTCTTTCCAGATAACGGCCCGTTTCAATGTAGTTTCTGCCGAAGCGAGATAAATCCTTGACGATGATGCAGTTGACGTTCCTTTTCTCAATGTCCTGCATCATCCGCTTAAAATCCGGGCGTTCAAAATTTGTGCCGCTGTAACCATCGTCCACATACTCATCGAACTTGTGCAATTCCGGGTGCTTCCCCATGTAATCGTTCAGCAACGCTCTCTGATTTTTGATGCTGTTGCTCTCCTGCTGGTCGCCATCCGAACGCGACAATCGAAGATATGTGGCACAGTTGTATTTTTCATTTCCCTGAAAAAACATAAAAAGCCGATAACCTCCTAATCTATTTGTCGTTCAGACAATAAACCAAGAAATTATCGGCTTTATCAGCATATTCTGTTTTGACCCAAAGCCATTATCTCATATTTCACGGTTTATGTCAACGCTTTAATGTGCTAAAGTGCAAATTTTCTTCTGCTTTCTTCTTTTTTTATTTCCGATGTGTCCTTGCGCATTTTTTCAGCGTGTCCTCCAATCGGTTCTCTCCGGCAAAACTGATTTTCACGACCATTCCCCGGTCAAGATAGCAGTAGGGGTTCTTGATTTGTGAAACAAAATCGACCATCCGCTCCCGCTGCGACAAGTCTTTCTTGATTTCCACATCGTTGATGTCCACCAGTTCCTTGCGGTTCACATTACGGAGATCGGTCTGTGCCATCTGGCGCAGGCTTTCCATGGTGTGATAGGTTCGTGCAGTTGTTTCGGTCATTCACTCATTCCTTTCTGTTTTTGGGGTGGTCTGTCAGCCTCTTTCACTTATAGAATTGGAGAAAGGCCATTTCGCAAGGTATTTCAAAAAATTTTTTGTCTTTTTTCAAAAACACCTTGCGAAACACGCTCTGCCCGATTCTAAAGATAGAAGAACCCGAAAAATGCGTAAGGCAACGGCTTCACCGTAAGTAGAGCAAGATTCGCCTATGGTAACTCAAAACTCACTTTCGTGATTTTTCATTCCCGGCAATCTTGATGGGGATTCCGTTCCCCATTCCCACGGTACGCACAAAATCTTGGATTTTGGCTATCTGGCTCCACATGAATGTGTTCGCAGCCGAACGCCTACGGCTTATCGGGAGTTGCTTCGCAACTATAAAATGCAGGAGGATCACACTATGGCTCGCCCCAAAAAAGATGAAAGCATCAAACGGACTAAGAATGTAATGGTTCGTTTTACCGATGTGGAGTACGCACTGGTTTCGTGTTCTGCTGAACAGGCTGGCTATCCCGTTGCCGTTTATGTAAGGAAACAGGCCATAACCGAAAAACTTCACGTTCATTACAACATCGTTGCCGACATTGCAGAACTGCGAGATTTTGCAAGACAGCTTTCCCATATCGGAAATAACCTGAACCAAATTGCAGCCTTTTTCAACAGCGGCGGCATCCAATCTCGCGCTATGTTGGAAGAAATCAATCGTTGCATGACCGACCTCCGCTCCATGCGGAAAGATATTGCTGAATTGGCAGGTGATTATCGTGGCAATCTTAAAACACGTCGCAGGTAAAAGCGCAGACTACGGTGCTGCACTCGACTATTTGAAATATGAGCACGATGAGGTCTTGAAGAAACCTCTGCTGGATGCAAATGGAAACTGGGTGCTCCGCCGGGATATTCTGCTGGATGGCATCAACTGTGAGCCGGAACTTTTTGATGTCGAATGTGAAATGCTCAATGCACAGTACCATAAAAATCAGAATTATGATGAAATCAAGACACATCATTATCTCATCAGCTTCGATCCTGCGGATAAAGATGAATGCGGACTCACAGGAGAACGAGCGCAGGCCATCGGCATGGAATATGTAAAAACAAATTTTCCTGGCCATCAGGCATTGGTCTGTACCCACATGGACGGGCATAACGGCAGCGGCAATATCCATGTACATATCGTAATCAACAGTTTGCGAAAGCTAGATGTTCCGCAAAAGTCCTTTATGGAACGTCCCATTGACTGTAAAGCTGGCTACAAGCACCATCTGACGAAAGATTACCTAAAGCATTTACAGCAGTCTCTTATGAACATCTGCATGAGAGAAAATCTCAATCAAGTCGATTTGCTTTCCCCATCTGTCAACAAAATCACGCAGCAGGAATATTATGCTAAACAGCGCGGGCAGATCAATCTGGACAAGCTGAACACCGAACTTATTGCAGAGGGCTTCACGCCCATGAAAACCAAGTTTCAAACGGGAAAAGATAAACTGCGCGACGCTATTACTGCTGCGGCGAAGAAAGCAGAATCTTTTGAAGAATTCAGCCGTCTGCTCCAAACTGAATCCAATATTTTGGTAAAAGACCATCGAGGCCGATTCAGTTATCTTTTGCCTGACAGAGAGAAATACATTTCTGCCAGAACTCTGGGAACCAGTTTTGACCGCGAGCACCTTCTGACACTTTTTGAAAGCAACGCAATCACCGCTGCAAAAGAAAAACAGCAATGGAGTGTTGCTGACCCCATTGCCGTTCTCTATATCAAATCGAATCTCCGTCTGGTGGTGAATTTACAGGATTGCGTAAAGGCCCAGCAAAGCCGTGCTTATGCCCAGAAAGTCAAAATTTCCAATTTGCAGCAGATGGCAAATACCATAGTTTATGTACAGCAGCACGGCTACGACAGCTACGATGATTTGAAAAAAGCGCGCGATGAATTATCTGCCAAAATGTCAGATGCCCGCAACACCGCCAAATCTACCGATGCCGACTTGAAGCTGCTGAATGAGAAGATTCACTATCTGGGGCAGTATCTTTCCACAAAGGCTACATACAAAGAATTTTTGCAGGCGGGCAACAAGAAGCTGTACCGTTCTGCACATCAGGATGAAATTGCCAGATACGAAGAAGCCGTTCAATTCTTGAAACGCAATTCCACGGATGGCACAATTCCCACGATGAAAGATTTACGAGCAGAAAAGGAAAAGTTGCTTTCTGCTCGAACCGCACAATATGAAAGCTATACCTATTTCAAAGATTACTACCACGAACTGCAAACCGCTTGCAGGAATGTTGATATGATTCTTGAAACGGAACACACGCAGCAGCACAGCCGTACCCAGCCCAAGCGCAGTCACGAACCATCACTCTAAGCGATGGCATGAAAAAGCCAGCCACAAGACTTCACTCTGAAAGTCCTGTGGCTGGCATCTCAATTTTTCAGTTGTTTTCAAAAAGGCTGCTTTCTGCAACCTTCTTCAATGCGGCTATCACCGTATCATACGGCACGTTTTCTTCCAATAGCTGCGTTGTCAGGCTATCATAGTCCTGTTTATATGCTTTTTCTCTTATGATTTTTTCAAGTAATTCTGGAACATCGGCTTCCGGCAATGCAGAGGGGCAAATGACCGATTGTGCGCGAACTGCTCGTACCTCTTTTACAAGTTCTCTAAAATTCTCATCCTGCGGCACAAGCGGCAGCAGCTTATAAATATCATAGAGGTGGCGAGAATGTTTTGCAACTTTTCCTTGCAAGTAATAATCGCAAACTGCAAAAACCTTGTCCGCCAGTGTTCGGTCAATTCCCTGCACTTTCATTTCAAACGGATTTAGATTATATTCTTCAATCGCATCTGGGGCTTCCTGCTCCATCATGTCGCCAATGTAGCTATGGACAGGCAGTAAAACAGTTGGAAAGGATACTGCCGTATAAGATGTCTCCAACAAAACCGCCGCTTTCAGCGCATCGCTTGCCATCGGAATGACTGAATCGTATGCGATCACATAGCGATTATAGTCACGGCGGCTTCTGGTTTCGTCCAGATTTTCAATCGTCATTCCAAGTTCTTGTGCCGAATCCACGATTGCCTGCTTTATCTTTTTCTTCTGTCCTTGTGATAGCAGCGTATCAATCGTAATATCAATATCTTCAGAAAAGCGGCGAATCACTTTATGGCACTTGCTCAATGATGTGCCACCCTTAAAAACGATATACGGCATCTTCTGAGCCAAAAGCCGCAGTAACATCGTAACATAATAATCTTTTTCGATTGCCTGTACCATAACACCAGTCTGCTCATAGGCCAAGTCAATCGCATCCCGGAATTGTTCTCTATCACTGTGCAAGTATGCCATTATAAATCACCCTCGTTTCTACCAGATTTTTGTACAGCTTATCCGGGTAATAAGAAAAATACGGTTCCATTTCTGAAAGGCTCAAACTTGCATCGCTCATATATTGATATAATCGCTCCTGCAAAGGCTTTCCCGTAACTTCCGAATACACATCTACATCTTTCAGCAAATCAAGGAATTGCAGCACCTTATAATTGGATTCTGTCACTGGCACTTTCGGCTTACGAACAATCACCCGCGACTTTGCCAGAGATGTTTCCCTGTATTCGTTCGTTGCTTTATTCGATACAACTTCATACCGCATAGGAACCTGTGTCGTTAGCCCCATCTGGTTAAAGAACATCAAACCACTCACATAGCCGCATCGCTTATCCTTATCTCTCAGATATTTACATTCCAACACTTTTTCTGGTGGAAGCTGTGACCCTGATTTGAAAATCGTTTTTTTCGGCAAGAAGTAAACCCCACTATCAAACCGCTTTACCTTTCCAGCATCGGTAAGTTTTTTTATCTGCTGTCGAAGGTTGGCGCGGCTCATGCCTTCGATTTGAAGATCAGCAAGGAAAATTGGCTCATTCGGTTTGTAATTTTTCAGAAGATACTCATATAATGTTTCCATACTGCCCTCCATTCACAGTTTCGTGTTTTTTATTTTCTGTTCTGTTATTATTATACTCGTGATTTTCAAAAATATCAAGACATCTTTGTTTTCCACACAAAAAAGAGTGGCGGCTCCTTGTTATAGGAACCACCACTCTGCGTCATAACGGATTTTTAGTTTTTACGGCTTCTCTCCTGCTGCTGTTGTTGCTGGGTCTGGTCTTTCTGTTTCCGCTGTGCCTGCTTGATATGCAGCCGATCCAGCACCGACCATCTGCCACCAATGCGCCGTGGCTTTTTCGGCACATTATTCACGCAACCATCTATCATGTCGTAATTCTGCTCTGTGCCGGATTCCCGCGCACGTTCATACGTTCCGTTCGTCAAGCATTTTTCATGCTCGGTCATATCCTGCTGCTTCTTTTCAGCACGATGAACATACTCTGTAAGTATGGAGCGAACATTTTCAAAGCCGTTCGGAGCATCCGTCACAAATACGCCTTTACTGTCTACCACGACTGGAGAAACAGCATCTTTGCGCTGCTCATTGCGCATCATAAAAAAGCAAACACCCTCTACAACTTCGCTGTCATACGGAAGCCACGTTCCAGTCTTTCCATCAATCTGATAATTGGGAACCATGTAGACGACAGTATTTCCGGCTGCATCAGCATCCATAAAGCCACCGAACTCTACCAGTTCTTCTTTATCGACGTAGAAAAACTTCCGACCCTTTTCTTCATCCCATACGATCACATCGCCAACACCAAACGACCGTCCAACAAATGTGTTTGGTCGCTTTTCTTCCAGCCGCTTCCGGGCTGTCATCGGCGTATCGCTGGGGGCAGGCTTTCCTTTATATGCACTCTGGTAATTCTGATGATGAATCAAAAAGCCGTCCTCTACCTGCTGTGCATAGGATTTTGCCCAATGCTGATGATGTGCCTCTTTGATTTGGAAAACTCTATACTGGTTTATCATTTTACGTTTTCTCCTTCCGCCTCCTCCGGACTATGCCATTCCAGTTCCAGCCCCTTGAACTGCTGCTCATTCAACCGCTGCATCTTCGGGATGGTCTGCTGAACCAGCGCAGCCATCTCCGCATCCTCTGCCACAAGCGACTGAACCTCCGTCAACACCTGAATTGTATCTTTGAGCGTCGGCTGCTCAAACATCGCCATCAGCATCAATTCCAGTTCATCAAAGCGTACATTGCTCATAACTCCATCCCTTTCTTTTTCGCTTTCTTCGGCTTATCCTGTTCCTGTGCAGGCTGCTCCTGCTTCTTGGCTTTCAGACTGCGCAGGGCATCCAGAACAGACTTTTTCGTACTGCCGCGTTCCTGTTCCTTACTCTGCTGTCGTGCCGCCATCAGCTTTTCCATATCAGAGATAGCCTGCTGCACCAGCTTATCATCCCTGAAGTAGTTGATGGAGTTGATGTTCTCGCGCTGCACTTTGTCATTCACGACCAACTCATACATTCCAACAAAGCCGCCATCTTCCTCGATGCAGAATCCAATGCACTTGTCGGCGTTCATCCGTTCGGACGGAATCTTGTCGTAGACTTCCAACGCTTCTTCCATCGTCAGATGGTCGTGGAACTCTCCTGCAAACGTAAACTCCAAACACTCCGCAACATAAAAACTGAGTGTTTCCTCCGGCGCAGGTCTTTCTGCGGCGAGTTTTTCTTTTAAAACTTCTGCCTGCTGTTCCGCCACCGTATCGGCCTGTTCCCGCAGTTCTGCCGCGTCCATGACCCTGCCCTGTGCTGCATCACAGCCAAACTCTGCCAGCAATTCCGTCATAGCCTCCTGCACAGGCTTATCTCCGTCCGTTTCAAGGATGCCGCCATCCCGCTCCGTAAAGTCCTTATTATATAAGGTATAGTCGAAACCATCCTCACAGGTCTGAATGTGAAAATAGGCATCCGGCAGTTTGTAGGCCAGTTCCACTTCCTGCACGGCTAACGCCCCCCGCAACGGCTGGACAACGTGATTCTGGATATACGGGTTATCCCAGCCCGGAACCGTTTTATAGTCCTCTACGATGGTGTCAATGCCGTTCTTGCATTGCAGAACATCCAGCACCCCCGGCAGCGGATCAGGATTTTTCTCCACGCCCAGGGCTTTCATGTAATGGTTCGGAAGTACCTGATACTGCGACATTGCATCGTCCAGATTGCCAAACCGCTTAATTTCAAGCGGAACGGCCTGCCGGTTCTCGACTACATAGAATCGCTTTACAAATGGCTGCTCCTGCTCCAGCTTTTTCTGCGCTTCTAGTTCATCCCGGTACATCGTCACAAAGCCATCCAAAACAGCCGGATGGCTGGAAACCACCCAATCTGCTCGAAATTTAATGATTCTCGCGTTATTTTCCGGGGTGCCGACCTGCTCTGCCCATTCCTTATTGCTGGGAGAAAAGCGGCCATCATAGTTTTTGTAGCGCAGGGTATTCGCCAGAATGTATCCCACACGCTCCATACCATACTGCCGCACCACCTGATTCACTGCATCATCGCCAAGGTGCATCCCGTCATAGTTGTCCGCAATCGCTTCTTGGATTGCCTGCTTGCACTCGCTGTTCAGCCGATAGGAAGTGCGGTACAAATCCACTTCACCATGTTCCTGCGCATAGGAGAACGGCTCATAATAGACAGGCACATCCGAATAGTCCTGTGTGCTGTTGTCCGGCACAGGCACAGCCTTTTCAATGATTTCCGATACCACATCATCTTTATTCGGCATATTCCATTTTTCAGAAAGATACTCTTTTACCGCGTCCAGAAAATCATCATCGAAGCCGTTCCACAAATCCTCTGCCACCAGCTTGCCCTGCTCATTGACTGCAACGCAGGCCGCCATGTCGCCGTGTTCCTCATGTTCCAGCAGGAAGAACTTCTCTCCGCCGATCTCCGTTTCATCAACAGCATACCATGTGCCGATATGCCCCTCGACTGCAATGTGGTCGGAATCGCCGTGGATCAGTCCGTTCCTTTTCTGCTGCTGTTCCTCCATGAACTCTCGCACGGTCAGTTCTGCGCCTGTGAAGTTCAGACCTTCCTCGCCAAGTTCCAGCCGCCCGTCTGCGCCAAGGTCAAGTTCTTCTGCCATCAGAACAGATGCCGCGTGGTTCACTACCACAGTTTTCTCCACTGTAATGGGCTGGCCGGGGTCATAGTCTGAACCGCGCAGATCATAGCGATATAAGCCCTCCGGTACTTCTTCATCCCGCAGTCGGCCATTGCTGAAAAGACCGGGCTTATCAAAGATTTCGATTTCCTGCAATTCTTCGTTCAAAAGGTTTTCTTTCTGCAACTCCATATTCCTTTCCTTGAAAAATTCCGGCAACTCGGCAAAGCCGATGCTGTCCACATAGTAGGCTTTGACCGTACTGCCATCATTGAGCACCACCACATCACTGACCGACAGCGAATGCCCCATAAAGTCTGCTGGACGCTGAATATTGAACCGTTCATAAATGCCATCCAGCGTATCCTTTTCCGTAAGCGGTGCGGCATAGATCAGGTCATAATCTGCACGGGCAATCGTTATGCCTTTCTTCCGTACAAAATCAAGTCCCATGAAGCGATAGTCGTGTTCCGGGTCACGCTCTGTAATCTGATAAATGCCGAACTGCTTTTCGCTGCCATACAGCAGCACATTTTCCTGTTCTGTCATGTTCCGCCCCTGTTCCAAATCTGCTATTGCAATCTGGAAGGTATCACTTCCGCGCTCGATTTCCTCTCGTGCTGTGACAAGAATCGGCCACGGGCTGATGCGGACAAGATAAATCTGCTTACCCTCGTCATACAGTCGCAGAGCCTGTTCACGATTTATCACTGTCAGCTTAAAATCCGGGCGCGCATACTCATCCTCTGCATAATCCTCCCGTTGTTCCAAAAGAATCGCATCCCATGCGTCTGCTTTAATGCCGAAAATACCATCGTGCTGTTCGATTCCCTCTTGGCTTACATAATCGCCTGCCGTGCCATCACGGAACAGCGGATAGATTCTCTCACCCAGCCGATGCCATTCCCTCGCACCTTCTTTCGTCAGCGGCAGCACATCATCGTTCAGATAGCCGTAGTCGTGCATTTCGGAAAATCCAATCATCCCATCCGGGAGATTTTCGATTTTCTCCTGTGCATCGTACATCAGACGGTTGACTTCTTCTTTGTCATCCTCGGCCAGTGCAGCCGCCAGACCGTTCACCAGTTCTTCCGTTTCTGCCCGGTCATCCAGCTTGAAAGCAAAATTCACGATAAGGTTTCGCTGTTCATCATCGAAAATCGTTATTTCCTGTTCCCTATTGGCAATCAGATTTTCCGTATACTGCATCACGGTCATGCGCTCTGCACTCCTTTCTGCCACCGCCGTTTCCAGCTTTTCCAGAAAGTCGGCAGCGGTCAATCGAATCGTATCCATCGAATCTTTCAGTTCCTTCATCTCCTTGCCGCTGGCCCAGCTTGCCACATACGGAAAAGAATAATCGGATGTATCAATGCCCAGCGCCGAGCAGACCGTAAATGCGATGCTTTCGGCTTCGGTTTCTTTCGTGAGCCTGTCTTTTTCCTTGCCGTGCTGCTTCATGAAATCGCTGTTATGCAGCATCGCATGAGCTACTTCGTGGATCATCGTCTTTATGGTCTGGCTCTCGCCCATGCCGACCTGAATGCAGATTTCTTTGTCTCCATCACTGTAATATCCTTTAGCTTCCCCTTCGATTTCATCGAACCGCATCGGCACAGGTGATACCTGCTCGATTGCCGCTGTAAGCAGCGCATAATCTTTGACACTGCCCGTCAGTTCGTTCACTTCCAGCGACGGAATCGGTTCCCCATCGGTCTGTGAAACATCGAAGACCGTCGTCACGCGGAAACGCGGAACCACATACTCCACACGTTCCATTTCCGGCTCACCGTTTTCGTTCAGCACAGCCAGACCCGTATCCTTGTCGATTTTCTCGCGTTCTTCCACTTCCTTAATAGGAGCCGGGGCAATGATCTGAATGCCCTTTTCGCCTTTTTTGACGTAACGGTTAAACTTGTTTTTCCATGCTTGGAACCCTGCCACCAGTGTGGCATCAGGCCGCTGCATTGCGATCAACAGCGTATTGTTGAAGCTGTAATTGTGGAATTTCGCCATCGTGCGCAGGTACGTCGTGTACATTTCCGATGTGAAAATATCCTTTACGCCCTGCTCCAGCCGTTCCGTGATTTCTTTCATCTGCTGTTTGCGGTCAACTGCCATGCAAGCCCTCCTTTTTCTTGACCCATCGTGTTTTCATCTGATGCGGATATTGGTCAGCCTGTTTCGGTGCTTTTGCACCGTTCCATTCCAATCCCCCGGCTCTGCCCTCACAGGTGTATCCGGCAGCTTTCAGGGAGCTACCATTCTCCGTGTCCAGAATGTAAGTAACAACTTTGTTGTAGCCCATGGCCCGTGCTGCACGATATGCCGCCGCATACAAAATACTGCAAGCGTTTGGCGTTCCATCCGTACACAAGCGGTTGACTTCCAGCGTATAACCATCATCCAACCGCCGCGCCACAGGTCTGCCGCAGATAGCAACACCCACCAGCGCACCATTATCCGATACGCCGATAGAGAACTTATGCCCTCTCGTCGGTTTATGGTGGCGGTGATACTGCTGCACAAATGCGTTTGCCGTTTTCAAATTGATCGGTGTTAATGTCAGCAAATGCCCTCCTTTCTCAAAAATACCCCGTTAGATTCCTTGCAGAGATCTAACGGGGTTATCCTATTTACAGTTCCATATCGTGACTTTTCCGCTTCTGGGATTTCTGCGGTTCGGCGGTGCGCTCTGCCTGCTTTGCATGAAGCTGTGCCAGCACAGAGGGTTTCCGCACGTTGTCCGCCGTGCGCTCTGCAATACGGCCTGCATAATTCACAGGCTGGCGCGGCTTATCCGCCACTTCGGTTTCGGCTGCATCCTCGTCCACGCCCAGGGCATCCTCGCTGCCTTTTTCATCCATGTTGAGCAAAGCGTTCAGCTCCGCAAGGCGCGCAGATTTTTCGGCCAATTCTGCTTCCTGTGCAAAAGGACGTTTGGCTTCTTCCTTTGCCTGCACCAACTGCTGTTCCAGGTTTTCCAATCTGCGTTCCACCTGTGGCAATGCTCTTTCGATGCCTGCCAGTGCATTGGTAACGCGCAGAATATTACCCTGCGGGTCTTTGCCGACTTCCATCGAATAGTTCCACGCGCCCTTGATGGACAAGCGGAACACCTTATCGAAATTATCAAACCGGGAATGCAGTTCAAACGCACCGTAGCTACCGATCCTGCCCTCGGTGCCAGCCGCTTTCAAAGCCTTGCAAGCCTCAATGATGGCTGCACCCGCTTCTTTGCGTTCGGTGTACACCTTGCCGCTGATCTCCATAGCGAAGTGGTCTTTATCCTGCGCCAGAAGTGGTTTTGCCGCTTCCATATCGGTTTTCAGTGCTTCGATCTGACCCTGTGCCACAGCGATTTCTCGCGGATAACGGCGCGCAATATTCGATTCCAAGCTATAAATCTGACTGGTGTGATTGGCTTTCAGCAGTTTCAGCTTGCTGACCTGAATATCCAAATCCATCTTTTCCTTGATGTAGGGATTGCCCGTTGCCAGTGCCTTGATTTCGGCATAGGACAGTGCGGTATCGTCCACATCATCGCAGGCACGGACAGGCGATTTGGATGTCATAATCTGGCTTATAAACTTCTGTTTATTTTCCAGAATCTGCCACATATACGAATCAAACGTATTTTCAGTGACGTAACGATAGATTTTCACCTGCTTATTTCGGTTTCCCTGCCGGAGAATACGTCCCTCCTGCTGTTCCAGGTCAGAGGGCTTCCACGGACAATCCAGATGATGCAGGGCAATCAGCCGATCCTGAATATTGGTTCCTGCGCCAAGTTTCGGCGTAGACCCCATCAGGATACGAACTTGTCCGGCGCGCACCTTTGCAAACAGGTCTGCTTTTTTCGTTTCGGTGTTGTACTCGTGGATGAACGCCACCTCTTCACGTGGAACACCTCTCGCCACCAGCTTCTCTCGCACATCATCGTAGACGTTGAATGTGCCATCCGCCTTTGGTGTCGATAAATCGCAAAAAATTAACTGAGTTCCCTTATCCGGCTCAGATTCTTCCCAGACCTTGAACGCATTGTCCACACAGCGATTGACCTTACTCTCCGGCTCGTCCGGCAGCATATCATTCATAAGCCGCTGGTCGAGTGCCAGTTTTCGGCCATCGTTGGTGATCTTGAGCATATTATCGAATCTGGGATTCACATTACCGTTGCGTACAGCCTCAGCGCGGTCTGCAAAGGAACTTACCATTTCTTCCTGCGTTTCGCTCGGTTTCAGCACTTCGTTGATGTACTCCGCTTTCGGCACAGGCAGGTTCAGCATATCCGCTGTCTGTACATCTGCCGATTCCTTGAACAGAGAAATCAGCTCTGGTAAATTGAAAAAACGGGCAAAGCGCGTTTTTGCACGGTAGCCCGTTCCCTCCGGGGAAAGCTCGATTGCTGTGACAGTTTCGCCAAAGGATGCTGCCCAATCATCGAAGTGGCTCAGTCCCATCTTCTGCAGGGTGTCATACTGGAGATACCGCATAATGGTGTACAGCTCCACCATCGAGTTGCTGACCGGGGTTCCGGTTGCAAAGGTCACGCCCTTGCCGCCTGTCAGTTCGTCCAGATACTGACACTTTGCAAACATATCGCTGGACTTCTGCGCATCGGTCTGGGCGATACCTGCGATGTTCCGCATTTTTGTATAGAGGAACATATTTTTATAGAAATGCGACTCGTCCACAAACAGACGGTCAACACCCAGTTCCTCAAATGTAACCACATCATCCTTTCTCGTCTGGTCGTTCAGCTTTTGCAGCTTTGCTTCCAGCGTTTTCTTTGTTTTTTCCATCTGCTTGACCGTAAAACTGCGGCTATCCTCACTCCGGGCATCGGCCAGAGCCAGCGTAATGTCGTCAATCTGCCGCTCGATAATAGCCTTCTGCCGTTCCGGGGAAAGCGGCACTCGTTCAAACTGCGAGTGTCCGATTACAATGGCGTCGTAATCGCCGGTTGCAATCCGGGAGCAGAACTGTTTGCGATTGCTGGGTTCAAAATCCTTTTTCGTTGCCACCAACACATTCGCATTGGGATAGAGCCGCAGGAAGTCTGCACCCCACTGCTCTGTGAGGTGGTTCGGAACCACATAGAGGTTTTTCTGCGACAGGCCCAGCCTGCGGCTCTCCATGCCGGCGGCTATCATCTGGAAGGTCTTGCCTGCGCCCACGCAATGGGCCAGCAGCGTATTGTTGCCGTACAGAATGTGCGCCACTGCATTTTTCTGGTGCGGCATCAGGGAAATTTCCGGGGTCATGCCCTCAAAACGAATATGACTGCCATCGTACTCACGAGGACGAATCGCATTAAAAATCCGATTGTAGGTTGCACACAAATCCTCGCGGCGGTCTAAGTCCCTGAAAATCCACTGCTTGAACGCTTCCCGAATGGATTCCTGCGCTTGCTGTGCAAGCATGGTTTCCTGTTTGTTCAGCACACGATGGTCGCCATCCGCATCGTGAATCGTATCGTAGATTTTGGTATCCCGGAGATTCAGCGCATCTTCCAGCAGCTTATAGGCATTGACCCGCATTGTTCCGTAGGTGTTGGTGACAAGCGGATTTCCGCGATCCAGCGACTTGCCCGAAATGTTCCATGCGCCAGAGATTTCAGAGTAGGTAGCTTTAATATCACTGCCCACATAGTAGTTCGGGGTCTTGAACACTTCTCTCATAAACTGCGTGATGTACTCCGGCTTCACCCAGTTTGCGCCCAGCCGTACTTCAATTTCCGAAGCATCCAAATCCTTGGGCTGTACCCGTTTGAGGTAATCCACATTGATTTGGTACTCTGCATGGTTTGCCGCAAAGGTTTCTGCGGTGGCGAGCTTTTCACGAACATTGCCGGACAGGTATTCATCCGAGGTTTCCCACTGCTGTGTCACAGGGTTACGGAAAATTGCGCCTGCCAGTTCATCCGTGATCTCCTGTTCCGGTTTACCGCAGAGCTGCATCATAAACGGCACATCCACCTTCGCTTTCTCTCCAATGGAAAGTGCCAGGGCTTCGCTTGGCGTATCCACCGATGTAACAGGCTCCGGCTTACGGATGGTGCGCTTGGTGAAAATATCGGCAAGCCGTTTGAGATTCTTCTCCTCATCCAGAATTTCCAGTGATGCCAGCAGACAATAGCTGCTATCCTGTCGGAAAGCCCTCTTGTTGGCAGTGCTGTTGATAAGGCCATACTGCGCCTTAAATGCGGTGTACTGCTGTTTCAGTTCATTCTGCAAAAGCTGCACTTCCGCATCCGAACCATCATGCAGCTGACAATCCAGCAGTTTCCGAGTCGTTTCACGCAGGGCGATCATACCCAGCACTCGCTCTGCGGTCACGGCAGGCAGTTCCACCTTGTTCATAAAGGAATTTTCGCGGTAGTAGATTTGCCCATCCACATTTGTGAAGCTGAAATTCTTCACACTGGAGTCTGCCGGAATCGGTTCTTCCTGCACTTCCAGTTCATCGTCGGAGATTTCCGGCTCCGTGATGGTGGCATGGATGTTGCTGACTGCCTCTTTTAACTGCTGGGCAAGGTCTGCGCCTTCGATGGGTTTGACCGTGGTTTCCTGCTTGCCGTACTGGGTGCTTTCCGTAGTGATCTCACCCAGCACCATTTCAGGATGCTGCGCGAAATATTGGTTGATGGAGTATCCCTCCGGCGTTTCGCCAAGGTCTACCCAGTCTGCCCGCTCGACTGCTGCACGGTCACGCTTTTGCAGGAACAGAATATCCGCGACTACGCTCGTGTTGGCATTGCGCTGGAACGCATTGTTCGGCAATCGAATTGCTCCGACCAGATCGGCGCGGTTGGCAAGATACTCACGGACGGAGGAATCCTTCTTATCCAGTGTTCCGCTGGAAGTCACTACCGCCACCACGCCGCCCGGACGCACAAGGTCAAGGCTCTTGGCAATAAAATAATCGTGGATGAGGAAATTGTGGCGGTCATACCGCTTATCCGACACCTTATAATTACCGAACGGCACATTGCCCACAACACAGTCGAAGAAGCTGTCCGGGAACTGCATCGTTTCAAAGCCCTGCACCGCAATCTTGTTTTTCTGATACAACTGCTGTGCAATGCGGCCCGAAATGCTGTCCAGCTCCACACCGTACATCCGAATCTTCTCCATGCTGTCCGGCACCAGACCCATGAAATTGCCGACGCCACAGGACGGTTCCAGTACGTTGCCCTTGGACAAGCCCATGTTATCCAGTGCTTCGTACATCGCCTTGATGACCGTAGGAGAAGTGTAAAACGCATTCAGCGTACTGGCACGGGCTTCCTTATACTCATCTGGCGTAAGCAGGGACTGCAGTTCGGCATACTCTTTCGACCACTCCGCATTGCTTTCATCGAACGCCTGCGGAATACCGCCCCAGCCCACATACCGGGAAAGGATTTCCTGTTCCTCTGCGGTGGCCTGCCGCTGCTCTGCATCCAGTGTTTGCAGCAGTCGAATCGCTTCCACATTGGCTTTATACTTTGTTTTCGGCCCTCCTGCGCCGAGATCATCGTCCGTAATACGGAAGTTAATAGGCTCCTGTTTAGGCAGTGCAGGCAGTTCCGTTTCTGCTCCACTGTCCAGCGGAAGATTGTGCCGCCGCCTTGCATGGTTGACCTCTGCCGGGGTCATGGGCTGCTGCGTCAGCGGTTCCAGGGCTTCCTCTGCTGCCGCACGGCTGATGGCATCCGTTCGGTTCTGCACATCCGCGATCAGCTGCATCTGTTCTGGCGGGAAGTCGGGATTCAGCAGTTCTTCCAACTCGCCGCCCGATTCTGCCACCGAATAAATCACATCCATCTGCTCCGGGGAAAAATCTTCGTAGGCCACACCTGCATTGTGCAAAGCCGTAAAGACTGTGATTTCCACTGCTTCTTCCATCGGTACATCTGCCTGTTCGTACAAATGCCGAATGTACTCCAGCGGTTCCGTTCGGAAGATCGGATACCGAGCTTCTTTTGCAAGGGTCATGTCCTGCAAGCTGACCGTTCCCTGTTCAAAGTTGACCGAATCCACACGGAACTCTCTATCGTCCAGTTCAACGATGGTATTGACTGGCAGATATTCCTCTCTGCGGAAATACTTTGTCTGCGCATGGGTTCCATCTTCCTGCTGGCCGGACAGATAGACGCTCTCCCCCTGCTTCCAGAGCTTCATTGCCTGTGAAGCCCACTGTTCACGCGGAAAACCAGATACCTCAACCTTGCCGAGTGCGGTTTCCTTTTCCAACAGCTTGCTGCCAAGAAGTTCTGAAACGCGCTTTGCATCCTCGCCGTAGAACTCAAAGTTACCGTGCTGCTCGTAGCCGACCAGCGCATTCGGGTAACGCTCTTTCAGCGCGTTATATTCGTTTACGGCATCCAGCGGCAGGGGCTGCAAGGTCGGCTCAACGGCCTTTTCTTCCGCTGCATACGGAACCATAATGCCGCGTACCCACTGCGGAGCATCCATGCTATCCTGATACAGTGCAACCGCATCCCGTCTGTCCGTAATAACGTCCTGATAGGTGTGCTGGAAAATATCTTCCTGAATCCACTCTCCGAAGTGCGCCCATGTGTCGATAGCTTCGGAATAAATGGCATTTTCCACCTCGCCGGAAGCAAACAAATCCTCGATTTTCTCACGGATCAGATTTTCCGCTTCTTCCTCGGTGGTATCGCGGTCACGCAGCAACGGATAGATTTCGCTGCGCTCTACCTTTTCCAGCAGCGTGTACAGACATTCTTTATAGATACTGCGGCTGTCTTTCTGGGTGTGGTCGGCATCCAGTTTCAGAAAATCGTTCAGCGGATTCTTCGCCAGTGTTTCATCATAAGACTGCACCGAAATAACACGGCCAGCCACCGCCGAATTTTCCATGTCTTTCAGATAAACGTCATGCGCATTGGAACGCTCAATGCGGTACAGATGGTTATTTCCCAAATACAGAAAACTGCCGTTTTCTCTGCTGTACATTTGCTTGGGCTGATTTTCAAACGATTCTACTGCTTTTGCATCTTCTCTCGTTTGACGAATGACCGCCTTTGCATCATTCAGACTGTTAAACGGCCCTGTTTCTGCAGCACCTGTTCCCGTTTCTTCGTCATAGTTGTAATGGTTATAGAACTTGCCATCGGGATATTGCAGAATTGCAATATCCTCGATATATCCCGCCTGCATCATCACCGTTGACTGATACCGTGCAACGACTTTTGCCTTTCGGGGTTTCTCAACCGTTGCGACGATTGACTGCTCTTTCGATTGCAGCTCCTGCTCCATAAAGTCAAACATGGACATTTGCCCCTGTTCAGGAACCGCAATCTCAACAGCCCTTTTCTTTTCCGGGAAGATGGTGTACGTCCCCTCAACATACTGGTGCAGGATAGAGAGGAATTCTGCCTTGCGCTCATATTCTTCCGAATCCAGCGACACAGACAGCAGTGCAGTGTCCATCTGCTCCAGAAGTTCCGCTGTTTGTTCAGGGTCTGCCAGCTTTTCGACGAGAGCCTTTCGGCCTTCTTCATGGTAAAGATCCTGCGGAAAAGGACGTTCCACTTCGTTCGGCAGATGATGATAGAAGCCCATCACCCGCATTGCCATCCGCTCGCGTTCATAGACAGGCATCCGGGAATAGTCCGCTGGTTTCAAATATTCACTGTCACGGATGAGCCGATCTATCCGGCCTGCGGCCTGATTCCAGTTCAGATGAACGCTGGCATACGGATTCCCGTATGAGCCACGCTCCAAAGCAATGCCCCTGCCATCGTGATCTTCGTGGGAATCGTCTGCCCCGCAGAGCGCATGGCTGCTGCCGCCGATCCCATAATGCTCTTTCAGGAAGTCAGTCCGCTCTTTTTTGTCCTCATGATTCAGGAAAAACGAATAGATTGCCAGCCGACTGTCCGAATAATTGCTGCCCCGTGTGAAATATCCATTGATTTCATCTTCCGTGATGAATCGTTTGTACTCATTCCAGTGAAAGCCATCCCGCGCCGAGTAGTTCTGATAAGGTTTTGCAAACTGGTGGAACAACGCCGCCACCTTATCCGGCTTATAAAAGTGCATCCGCATCAGGTCTTTATCTTCGGCGTAGGCTTCCCCCAGTGCAGATAATCTGTCGTTTAGGTCAGTCAGAAAATCCGTATCATCCAGCAAGCCTGCCAGCCTGTCCGTCAATTCCGGGAAACCGCCCCTGAAGATTTCTGTATCCTGAAACACTGCTTCGGCAACGCCATCGGCCAAATCACGTTCCATATAAGCCAACGTCTGCGCGTGTTCCTGTAAGGCGTTCTGCCGCGCAGCGTCCAGAACCGCCTGCGGCGCATACTCGCCCTGCCGGAGCAGTTCATGGATGCGGTTGCTCACATCCTCCCACGAAAGAAACGCATTGACAATCGTGCCGCCCTTAGCCGTATCACCTGCTGCAATGCGCAGCCCCAAATCATCGAACCAGACGGCATACTTTGCACCGTCAATTTCAAAGCCCTTGCCACCCGTGCCGTATTCATTTTTCACGAACTCCGTATATTCTTCCGGGGTTTTCTCGACCATGAAATTGTAGATCAGACGCAGCTGGCCCTTGCTGCGGTTGCTGCCCGTGCGCAGGATTTCATCGACCACTTCGGAATCAAGTGCAATTTCATCCGCATACCGCGCCTGGGTCGGTGCTTCAATGGCGCGGATCTGCTGTTCCACGGTCGGCAAATCAGGAAAAGAAAAAGCAGAGGCAATTTCTTCCTCTGCTTCGCTCAAATCCTGTTCTGTTGTCGTTTCCGTTAATTGTACACCAATTCCTTCAGCACGATCTCCTCTGCCATCGCCGTCAGGCTGTTCTGGTGTGCCGCCCATGCCAGCGGGTCCTGCTCCTTGCTCGGTGCCGGAAACTTCTCGTTCAGGCTGTCCAGCAGGTTTTTCACCCGGCTCTCCGCTGCGTCCTCGATCTGCGCCAGATGCCGGTTCAGCCTGCCGCTCATCAGCATACTCTGATACCAGTTCTTGCGATTCTCTTTCAGGTACGTTCTGCGCAGCATCCCGTACTTCCCGATGGTCTGCGGCTCGTCCTGCACGGCCAGATTCGGGAACAGATAATCTCCCTTGCGGTAATACGTCAACTCCATTTTCTTGTCCTCCTTTGGTCGTGGTATCTTCGGTTTCGTGCTTTAATGCGCTAAAGTCCGTATTGGTATTATACAAGCTGTCAACAGATTTTTCAAGCTGCTGCGTGATTTCTTTTTTGTAAATTTTCCGCATCTCGCGGCCAATGTCAAAAAGGACCGCTTCACACTGCTCCGAAACTGCATTGCCAAGGAATGACAGCACAGACAGCTTGTTGAAATCCACAATACGGATAAAGTCATCATCGTCCAGCACATCCATAGGCTCCTGCCCACAGCGGCGGGAAAGCGTATAGAAAATACTGTTCACCATCAGTTCCCGGAAGCGGACACGGATGTTATCTTCGTCCAGTTCCTCCAGAAAAGTGTCTTTCACCTCATAGGCCAGACCGTCCATCGCTTCATCCAGATTGTCGGCGGTCAACTGCTGTGCCAGTTCCAGCAGAGCAGCGTTCATGCTGTCTGTCTGGGATAAGCCATAGGTATCTGCCA